>Ga0272449_1001026_pt1 | contig 30389 bp, 30 predicted proteins | sample YNPCB0241_FD_198679 | JGI IMG/M metagenome (GOLD analysis project Ga0272449, IMG submission 198679) | Hot spring sediment microbial communities from Yellowstone National Park, WY, United States - YNP-CB-024-1 | ecosystem: Environmental > Aquatic > Thermal springs > Hot (42-90C) > Sediment... | reverse complement strand
AGTTCGCTCCTTTAGTGTATGCATGCATCCAAGTATTTCATGTATTTTCAGGATTGCCTGCCGGGGAGTTTTCGGACAAAATTGGGAGGGTGAGGGCGATCCAGCTGGGTTACGCCCTACTCCTCGGTTCATTTCTGGTTATGGCTCTCGCTCCAGGTCCCATAATCTTCCTATTCGGGGCGTCTCTGTTTGGGGCGCATCAAGGCATTGTTGAGACCTCCCAGAGGGCGATCATACCCTGCTTAGTTCCTGAGGAGTACAGGGGGACTGCGTACGGACTCTACAACATGCTAATTGGAGTTGTCACTTTGCCAACCAATATGGTAGCCGGGCTTCTATTTTCAATGAGCAGCGCATTTGCATTCTACTACGGTGCGGTTTTTGCGGCACTGGCGTCCATAGCCATAGCATTCGTGGGAAGTGTCCCAAAAAATCCCATCAAACGAGGGATTTAGGATGAATGTGGAGCACACAGTAAGCCAAAAAAGACACTAAAAGAGAGTTTAGGGGGGTTACACCGCCGGGCATGAACACCCCAAAACCAGCACCAAGTATCCACGAAATTAAGCCTCGCAGGTGGACCCCTCCCTTTGGGAGGACAGTCTTAGACAGGACGTAGTACTCTGCCAAGTTTATACCTATCAGTGGGGGAAGCAGCACACCTATAAGTTGTAGGAAGACCCTGAGCTGGTCGAGTATGCCCATGTAGGAGACAATTAAACCTACGAGTGCGGCAAAGACCGTAGCCTTTTTCCTGCTGATCCCAGCAAATGTTGAGATGGCGATTGAGGGCGGGTATAGAGATGATGCCGCTGCCGTGCTCCCCACCAGCAACAGAAGGTTGGCAAGGATTGGAAGACCCATGACCGTCAGTGCCTGGACAGGGTTCGGGATCGAGGTGTGATAGCCAATTAGGCTGCCAGAGATCAGCGAAAAGATGACGACGGGGAAAACAACCCCAAACGCAGTTATTTTGAGATCCCTGATGGACTGCGCCCCTTTTACAAAATCCGGAGATACTGTCGAGATAGACATAGCACCCCCAATGGCAAGGGTGGATGCGTAGATCAGGTCTCCATTTGCCACGCCTGAGGGGGCAGATCCGCTGGTGAGTATGGCGTATAACGCCCACAGCGCAAATGCCCCTGTCACAATAGCCGTTACCTTGGTGAAGTCTGAAAGGTGCCTGAAGCTGAAGTAAGTTACGCTGGCCACAAGTATTCCAAATATTGTGATGGAGAGGGCCTTTGGCAGGGGTGTGAGCTTGGAGAGGGCCTCGCCGCCCAAGGTAATGAGTACAGAAAACCAGCCTATCTGGGTGATCGTTATGAGCGGTGAGGCAAAGAACCTAGATCCCTTCGTTCCCAATGAAGCCTCCATTACCCTGAGAAGCCCCATATGCACCCTTGAGCCTACGCCCCCATGAAGGTAGATTATTGTCGAGAACGTCAAACCCGCAAGTATTGATACAGCCACTGCCATCTCAAGGGGAAGTAATGTCCCTATGGTTCCACCAACAGTCAGGAGCGCAGGACTTATGAATATAACGCCTAACGTGGGCGCTATCTTTGTCCAAGGAAATAGCTCAACATCTTCCATTTGAGAGGCTCCTTATTACAATTTTACTTCCCATTGCGGGCGGCACCCGACTGGTCCAATTCGTCGTTCTGCCCCCCAATTCTTTTTTTCATCCAGCCCCTGCCATAGCAGCGTAGCCCGAGCTTCCTGTAAAAGTTCTGGACGTCGGTCCTTGCCCTGAGAGTTATTCTCACCTGTTGATCGAAGAACGCCGTGGTTATCCATCTCGTGAGGTGGTCGAAGAGAGCCTTTCCAATGCCCCTCCGCCTGAAGGATTTTGCCACGGCAATCCACTCTATTCTAACGGTCGGGGTGACGGTCTTTAGGTGGCGGGCCGCTAAGACTCCAACTATCCTGCCTTGGTGTACCGCGATGAATGTAATCCACCCCTTGTCTGATCTTAGGATCTTCTTCGATTCGTGCTCCCAACTTCGGATTTTGTAGTATTTTGCCTTCCCTGGGAAGCTCTCCCTCAGAACCGTTGCTATGCCTTCAATATCCTTTGATATTGCAGGCACGATCTCTATATCTGATTGTGTACTATCTTCCTCTTCAGTGCATGCCTCATTCAAGTTCGATCAGCTCAAAGGGACTCCACGATTCTTTCTGCGATTGCTTGCACGGTGGCATTTGAATAGTCCTCGATACTTCCATTATCGCATGCTGCCGACAGGTCCGGGTCTATTGGGATCGACCCCAAGAATTTGGTATTGATCTTTTCGGCAAGCATGCGACCCCTCTGTTCGCCGAAGAGGTTTATCCGCTCCCCACATTTTGGGCATATGACATAAGACATATTCTCAACAATACCTATGATGGGGACCCCCAGCATTGTGGACATGTTGATGGCTTTTGATACTATGAGGTTGGCGAGTTCCTGTGGTGACGTCACCACAACGACTCCGTCGAGCGGAAGTATCTGCATCACTGTTAGCTGAGCGTCGCTCGTTCCTGGAGGGAGATCTACTAGCAGGTAGTCAAGCTCACCCCAGTCCACGTCAATGTAAAACTGGCGTATGGCGCTGCTCACAAGCGGACCCCTCCAGATTACAGGAGCCTCCTGTTGCCCCGTGATCAGGTTCATTGAGATCAGTTTGATGCCGTTCTTCGAAGTGGGCGGCACTATCTTCCCCTCCAGAACAAATGGAGGGGTGTTCACGCCAAAGATCTTTGGGATGCTCGGACCTGTTATGTCTGCGTCCAAGATGCCGACTCTCATACCCCTCTTCGAGAGGGTAGTGGCTATGAGGGCGGTCACCGATGATTTGCCGACTCCACCTTTGCCAGAGACTATTGCGATGATCTTCTTAATGCCCTTCTTTGGTAACTTTTCAAGGAGGTGGGCACTCCTCGCCTTTATCTTCGCGGAGAGAGTCTTCAGCTCCTCTTCGTTCATAGTAGTCAGCTCCAACTCTACCTTGCCCACACCCTCAATGCTCTTTACGGCGACCTCGGCCTCCTCCTTCAACCTACTAGCGAGCGGGCAGGAGTCCGACGTGAGTGCCATCACAATCTTGACGTCGTTCCCTTCAACCTTGATGTCACGGATCATGTTGGCGGCAACTATGTCCATGCCGAGTTCAGGGTCAACGACGCTTTTCAAAGCCTCCAAAACATCGTCCTTATCAACCAATGCGAACGCCTCTTGAAGTGGTAAGTATTAGCCGGACTTATAAATTTCTGCCTTTTGTTGGAACAATTAGCAGGGTTTCAGCCATTATGGATCTGTTCAGGGGGTTGCCAAAAGTTTTTAATATGGATGGATAGACTATCCATATGGTATTACTTATGGCAGAGGGGCTGCCAAGGGTAAAGAAAGTAACATACACAGCCATGGTGATTGCGTTAGCGGTCTCGCTAAGGATAATTAAGTACTCCATCTTTGGACCTACACAATTTGTGAACTTCCCTGCGGTATTTACTATAATCGGTGGCGCTCTGCTGGGCCCTTCTTCAGGATTGGCGGCAGGACTGACAACGTATATCTTGTCAGACATAATGATTGGGTTGCCGGGACCCTGGACAATCGTCAATTCTGTTCTGATGGGAGGGATTGGCTTTTTAAGCGGTTTGATATGGGGAAGGAACAGCGTCAAGCAAGTTGGGAAGTTAGGGCTCGCCGTTGGATCGTACATAATGCTGCTGGCTTTTGATGTAACAAATTCCTGGGCATTGCTGGTCATAATGGGCTTCGACTGGTTCAGCGCTCTGATAATAGGGATAGTTGGGCTGTTCTTGCCGGCGGCTGGAGGGTACCTATATGGAGTTGGACCTATAACTGAGGCGACCACTGTTCTTTTGATAGTAACCGTAGTTAGTATGCTCAAAAAGAATGGGTTTTTGCTCAGATCGTAGAAAGGAGAAGCCATGTGCACACAGCCAAAAGCCCGCGGGCTTCCTTGCGACAGGTGTCGAGGCTCGAGAAGGAAGATAGAAAGAAAGTTAAAAAATCAAAAAAACTATTTTAGAACTTTGTTAGTTCCCACTTTATTGTCTCGCCGTTCTTAATTACGTACTGGTCTGCGCCCACAGGACCCATACTCCAGCCATTCGAGGACCACGTGTACCAGATCCAGTATCTATTGGCAGAAGGATCCTCTGACACGCCATTTATGGAGTTTACCCAGATGCCCATCGACGGGTAGACTGTGAATCCTACCTTGCAGAGCTTTGCTGTTGCATTGAAAAGCGACCAGCCTATGGGAAAGTATGTGTCGTTGTACCACACGACTGTCCCGTTGCCGTAACTGACTGCTAGGTTAACTTTGTTTGCAACGTTTGAGACGATAGATTGAAGGCTCTCTATCATGGACCCTTGTCTCTGCGAGAGTACATAATAATTCGAGGCTGCGACGGTGGCGCCAACAGCCCAGACCAGGAATACGATGGACGCTAATGCCCATGGGTTGATCTTCATGGTCAGTCACCATATGGACAGATAATCCATCCATAATATAAGGATTGCTGTGAGTTTATAAGCCAAAGGTACACATGAACCTGTGGAGCAATGACAATATGAGACACAAAGTGCCATTCTTTGGGTTCGAGCGCGTGACAGTTTTACCGGGCTTTTCCTGCAAGAGATGCGCCATTTGCTGCAAGGGTAAAGTTGTGGTGCTCACCGAAGAAGACATCTCCAGACTTAAACAGCATGTGGACAAAGAGTTTTTCGAGAAGACGACAAAACTGGAAAAGAGGCTGACGGGAGCAAATTACAAGATTCTGATGGTGGACGGCCGCTGCGTTTTTCTCGAAGGAAACTCTTGCACCGTCTACGATTACAGACCGGACACTTGCAGGAGGCACCCTTTTCTGGTTACTGAGCGGTCCATTCTCGTTGCAAAAGATTGCCCGGGCGTAGATTGGAGAGGGACACAAGATCCTGAATATTACAAAGAGCTTTCCAGGAGTATAGCTCGAAACATCGAAAGAGCTCTAAAGAACGGGATCAGGCAACAGCGTTGAGAGAATTTTTAGTTCGGGCAAAGGCGACCGGCGCCCTAGGATGGGGGCTCCACCCTCAAGCCTGGACTGGAGAGTGAGACCTCAAATGGTACTCCCCCAGCCAATTTGATGGCAAGTGAGACCTCCTTAGCCCTATCAGGGCACAGCGCTATCATGCACCCGCCTCCACCTGCGCCAGTCAATTTTGATCCAAGGGCACCAGCACTCCTAGAGGCGTATACCATTTCGTTGAGCGCCCTCGTGGATACACCCAAGGAGTCCAGCAATCCATGGTTAATATTCATCAGGTCGCCGAAGGACTTCGGATCTCCTTTTTTAATGCAGGACCTTGCCTCTTCGACGAGCAGACCGATGGCGTCCATGATGAGTTCCACCACCTTTGGGTTTTGGTCCTTAGCGGCCTTGACCCTCCTAAGTATCTGGGAGGTCGTCTCTTCCCTTTGGGTGTATCCCAGAACAGATGTGAAGTCGCAGGGGACATCTATCCGCTCAATGAAAGGCTTAGTTCCTTCTGGCTTGATGTAAAGTGTGCCGCCGAAAGTTGTTATTGCAGTATCCATGGGGCTCGCAATCCCTTGGACCGCAACCTCTGTGGCGTGCCCCATCCTCGCCACCTCATTGAGATTCATTTCGTGTCCAAGAAGCGCTGAGTAAGCCGCAACGGTTCCAACAGATATGGCGGCCGACGTCCCAAGACCGGCGCCAATGGGCATTTCAGACCTTACCATTATGTTAGCGCCTATTTTTTTACCGTAGTGCTGAGCCGCTACCTCGAGGGCCTTAAGTATGTAGCGCAGGGGTTCCAATATCTGGGATTTCTTTTCCCACGTCTCAAATTCGAAACTGCTGATCTCTCCGTTCAGTTTTAACGATAGCCCCTGCAGTTTTATGTCATTGGAAAAGATCTTTATATTTGAGTCATCCCTCCCCTCTACCGTTATGTAGACCCTTCTGTTTATGGCAGAGACGAGAGCGGGCTTTCCATAAACTACAGCATGCTCGCCAAGTAAGGTGACTTTGCCAGGCACCGAGACGGTTACTCGCATTGGACCACCCATCCAAACATCGATCCTCACAATACTTACCATATTTCACTGAAGACCAAACTTATAAGCAGTTTCACTCTTTTGAAGATTTTATTGAGGGATTTGGAGAATTCTTAACAAAGATTTTCTTGGATTCATCACCAAATGGGTAGAAGTGTCGTAGTAAAGGGGGGTTGGTCGTTATTAAATAATAAAAGGAGCTGCATCCAGTTTTGTGCATATTGGCGGCATATGGTATGTGTGTGAGTAGACTCGCTTAAGAACGACTTTAGAATGAGAAGAATTTTAGTATAACATAAGTCAATATTTATTGATGGGAAAAGAGCTGCTCTATCCAAACATAATTAATTTACTAATTTAAAATATCGTAAAAGGTTTTTGTTATCGAGGTGTCATGAAAAATGAGAAATAAAATCCAATCATCTATGTCCTACTCGTTGGAGTTGTGGTGCCAGTGAAGATAATGTAGACATGTGGAAGTCGCCTATGGACCATATATTTTGACACTCTCCACGGCTGAAGTCGGGAGATTCTTGCTTCTGGGGTAATCATCGGTCGGTTCTTCACTGCCCTTTTAGGCTCCCACCTCATACCATCCCACCTCAGGAGCAAAGGGTGTTTAAAAGCCACCACCCAGTTAACGCCACCTCCATGGAGGTGGCCTATGTTTAGGACGCCCACAGCGTCCCTATTCGCCTCCAATCCGCAAGAGAGGCATTTGAATAGCCTTCCTCTTGTTATTATGTCCTCAGAGCGGCAGAATGGGCATTTGCTCGACGTCTTGTATTCGCTCTTCTCCTCCACTTCTATGCCGTATTCTTCGGTTCTTTCTTTGAACCTTTTAACTATGTAGTCGAAAGACCAGAAGTTGTTTATCATGGCGTTTGCCTTGCCGTTTTTGCCATTTTTCCTTATCCCCTTCAATTTCCCGAGCACTATTTTTGAGATGCCGAGCTTTCATGTAAGAATTCAGTCTCTGATCTTTAAATATCAAAATTTTAGACCGAAAACCATAGTACTCTTAAAAATTTATGCACTTTCAGCACAAGCTTTGCGGGCGGGCACACTTTTATAACTTCCTTCAACTTTCTCTCCGTTTATTTTGATTATTATGTGGTTTACAGGAATGTTTCTATTCGAAAGTTCAACTGCCCCTTCAACTATGTATTTGAGACCGTGGCAACATGGAACTTCCATTGTGACAACTGTTACGCTTTTTATATTGGAGGTTTTTATAATATGTGCCAACTTCTCCTTGTAAAATTGGGCATCATCCAATTTTGGGCAACCGATAACCAGCGACCTGCCCCTTAGAAGATCTTGATGGAAATCTGCATACGCAAAGGGAACACAGTCCGCGGCTACCAACAAATCTGAATTTAAGAAGTATGGTGCATTTACCGGAACTAGCGTTAACTGTATAGGCCACTGTCTAAGTTCAGTTGACCTTCTATTGAGAGAGGGTGGTGCTACGCTCAATCCCTTTAAAGTATGATCATTAGGCTTATGGGCTTCATTCATTATCTCTCTTGCAAACTCTAGGTTTAATTCTACTCCCTCTTCACGAAGGATCTTTAAAGCCTCAGCAAGGTAATTGAGTTGCCCGTGCTCCTTCAGGTGCTTTAAGTGCGCCTTTACCACATTAGTGCCTTGTTTTATTATTCTCTTTATAACTTCCCGCTCGTTGTATGGCTCTGCCTCCCTTTCCACTACTTTTATTGCTCCCTTTGGACAGCTCCCGATGCATGCCCCTAATCCATCACAAAATAGTTCGCTGACTAGCCTCAACTTGCCATCTATCAATTGGAGTGCTCCCTCTGGACATACCGGTACGCACAGACCACAACCATCGCACTTCTCCTCGTCAATCTCTATAATCTTCCTCCTCTTTCTAAGTGGGGCTGCAACTTCCTTTCCATAATCCTTTATTTGTGTATCTCTATCACCCTGCACCATCAAACACCTATATTACAATAGTAATAATTTATATTTATCTCTTCCCTTCTAACTATAAATGGGATCTGAGATGTTGACGCCTTGCGAGGTTGCCGTGAAATGCTTGCTGCCCGTATTTCGGGCTAAAATTGCAAGTAATATTAGGGACAAATATAAGCTGAGCCAATGCGAAATTGCCAAGCTATTGGGCGTAAGTCAGCCGGCAATAAGCTTGTACTCAAAAAAATTGAGAGGTAAAGCTCTGGACCTTAACGATAGTGAGATAACCGCCCTCATTGAGACTCTGTCTGAGTCCTTAGTGAGTGGGAACAAGACGAAAAAAGACCTCCTCATTGCAACATGTAAAATTTGTATGATCTCTAGGTCCAAGGGGTTGATGTGCGAATTACATAAGGCGTTGGATGAGAGTGTTGATGTAAAGAGCTGCGGTTTATGTAAAGAGTTTCTAACTTGCTGCATTGAAAAATAATTTTGAGGCTTCATAAACCATACTCAGTCCATTCTATCTCTCTCCCTCTTGCAACTTTCCTATTTCATATAAAAAGACCTTTTCGCTGATCCTTTTACCTTCAAATCTTAATGATCCGTATCAAAGACTTGCAAGAGATGGTAGAGGGTATCTTGACCCTCAAGACTTCCGATACTGTTAAAACTACTTTCACTCAAGATACCAAAGAAAGGGGATTCCTATGAAAGATGAGCTCTTTTCAATCGGCGATGAGGTGTTAAAGGCTTTACTTCAGAGAGGGGCTGATGGCGGCATAGTAATCCCAGTTCACAAAGATCGGACCATGATAAGGTTCGCCAACAATAGAATAATTGTCGTCCAGAGCTGGTCCATCATTGGTGTGGAATTTCTGTGCACATTTAACAGGAGAAGGGTTATAGGTAGGATTGAAAACCTCTGCGGAGAAGCTGTCAAATCGGGTGTGGAGAGGGCGCTGGCTGAGGCAAAGCTGGTACCAGAGGACAGAGAGTTTGTCCCCGTGCCCGAGGGCAATAAGTACCCTGCAAGAAAGACTGCTGAAGTTATAGACCCGGAAAGGATGAGTGAGGGGGCGAGGGACGCCATCGATTCTGCTTTGAGAGGGGGAGCCGAGAGAGTCTCCGGGGCTTTCACGGGAGACATAACCAGGCGATGCATATTGAGCAGCACGGGTACCGAAGGTTACGAAGAGAGGCCCTCTTTTGAGCTCAATGTCAGGGCTTTTAGGGGAGAGGTTTCCGGGCAAGGGTTGTCTTGCGCCACGTCTATGAACTCCATCGATGCCAAGGGCGCAGGAGAGGAGGCAGGATGGATTGCCAAGGAGGGGGCGAACTTAACAGGGTGGAGCGAGGGCAGATACCAGGTCCTCTTCGGGCCGATAATTGCGGCAAACCTGGTTGAGCATCTGGGGGAGGCGGCCTCTGCATTTCTTGTTGACGCTGGGCTATCCTGTATGGCGGGTAAAATTGGGGAGATGATCTTCTCGGAGGGTCTAACTGTAATTGACGACGGCTCCAGCGAAGATGGGCTCTGTTCCAGGACTTTTGATGATGAGGGGACAAAGACCAGGAGGAACACAATCATAGAGAATGGCGTGGTGAAGGGCTACCTTCACAATGCAAAGACGGCAGCAAAATTCAAAACCGAGAGCACCGGAAACGCAGGATGGATAACTCCACTGCCCTGGAATTTGATTGTTGAAGGGGGAAATATCGGATTCAAGGAGGCTCTCGAAGACATCAAAACCGGCCTGTACATAGTGAGTAACTGGTATACAAGATTCCAGAATTACAGCACAGGAGATTTTTCCACAATATGCAGAGACGGCATATTCCTGATAGAGAATGGCGTGATAAAGGGGTCGCTGAAGGGTGTGAGGATCAGTGACAACCTTGTAAGAATCTTCAGTTCAATCAGTGCGATTTGTAAGGAGAGAAAGTGGGTCAAGTGGTGGGAGGTGAGGACTCCCATATATCTGCCTGCGATGGTAGTGAGTGACGTCAGAATAACAAAAGCCCAAGGAGCATAGAACAAGAAAGGCTCACAGCGAACAAACGACAAAATTAGAAAGTTAAGAAGTATGAAGGAAGAAGTACGAAGAAGGGAGGAAGAAGAAAGAAGAAAGAAGAAAAAGGAAGGGTAAAAAAGTTCTCGTTTGAGTTTGATTTGTTAATGGGCTATTTTATTTCTCCACTTCTGCATCTGCAACCTTTAGCGCTTCGTCAAATGCATCTATCCCGAAGTCTATCTGTTCCTTGTTTACGATGAGGGGTGGCGCGATCACGAAGTGACTTATCCATGATGATACGGATACTCCACGTTTGTTGAGCTCTGCCGCAACCTTGTCCACCATCAGCGGGAGGCCCGCTGCCTTGTCTGCACGCGTGTTGAACGGCTTCTTTGTCTTACGGTTCTTCACGATCTCCAAAGCCCAGAACAGGCCGATCCCTCTCACATCACCGACCGAGGCGTGCCGGTCCTTGAGTTCGTTTAGCCTCTTACCAAGGTATTCGCCCATCTTTTTGGCGTTCTCGAACAGGTTGAGGCGCCTGTACTCATTAATGGCGGCTACGACGGGTGCCATGGCCAATGGGTGTGCCTCATAGGTATGCCCGTGCGCAAAGTAGTTCTCCTCAAAGTATTCGGCTATCTTCCTGGTCGTCGCAGTAATTCCCAACGGCGTGTAAGCCCCGGTGCTCCCTTTTGCTGTGGTTAATATGTCAGGCTTTACTCCCCAGTTATCGACGGCAAACCAGGTTCCAGTTCTCCCCCAGCCGGACATCACCTCGTCGGCAATGAATATGACGTTGTTCTCTTCTGCGATCTGCTTCAGCCTCGGGAGGTACTCCTTGACAGGCACCAAGACTCCGTTCGTACCAACTACAGGTTCAACTATTATTCCAGCAACATTCGCCTCATTCTTTATCATGTAATCAACATACTCTGCGCAAGTTATGCCACAGTCAGGATACTCTTGCTTGAATGGGCACCTGTAGCAGTAGCAGTCAGGTGCGAATATTACACTGGAGATCTTCCCGGTTGGTTCTATGAACCATCTCCTGGGGTCGCCTGTGCAGGCAATAGAGCCCATGGTAGATCCATGGTAGGAGTGGTATCTGGAGATTATTTTGTACGCGCCTCTGGGCTTTTGGTACATCATTACAATCTTGAGGGCTGCCTCGTTGGCCTCGGTGCCTGATGTGGAATAGAAGATCTTCTCTAGACCCTGTGGCAGAACTTCCACGAGAGCCTTGCTCACCCTAGCCCTGACCTCAACGGCATAGGCAGGGGATATGTACGGCATCTTCTTAGCCTGCTCTATTATGGCATCTATCACAGCTTTGTTCTTGTGGCCGAGGTTGGAGCACATGAGCTGCGAGGAGAAGTCCAGGAGTTTCCTCCCTGTGACATCCGTGAAGTAGACCCCCTCGGCGTCCACGATGTGGGGTGGTTTCTTCCATCCTTTTTGTGCACGCCATGTCCCATACGTATATTTCGAAACTAATTCTACAATTTCATCAGGTTGTCCCGACAAATTTCGGCCTCCTGTAGCGCGTAAGGATTGATTGCATAGGGTATTAAGCTTTTGCTATAACTATGATGACAAAACGGTTAGCAACAGCTACAGGAGAATGCGCAGAAAATGTACATTCCCAGAAACGGTTTGGGTGAGTGATGATGAATATTTTAAAAATGAGGAGATCGCTTATATGATGGGTTAGATCGGGATGGCAAGTTTACAAAGAAAGAAAGGCTTCCAAGAGCTGAAAAGTGTGAGCGAGGCGCTCGAATTAGTAATGAGGGTTTGCGGATCTAAGAATTTGGGATCCGAGAGGGTGCCTTCCAAAGAGTCGTGTGGCAGGGTCTTAGAGAATGACGTGGTCTCAAAGACAGATGTGCCACCTTACGACAGGGCGGCGGTGGATGGTTTTGCAGTTAGGTCATGCGAGACATTCAGCGCAAGTCCATCAAACCCTGCCTTCTTTAAGCTCAAGGGCACGATTGAGGCAGGATCCCACGTGGGCGAGATCGGCGAGGGGGAGTGTTACGAAGTCTACACAGGGGCACCAATCCCAAAGGGGGCAGACGCGGTGGTGATGCTCGAGGATTGCGAGGTGGAGGGAGGGCTTGTAAAGGTCAAGAGGGCTGCCCCAAAGTTTGCAAACATCTCTCTAAAGGGGGAGGACATCAGGGCAGGGGAGGTTGTTATCAGGAGGGGCGAACTTCTGAGGCCTTGGCACATCGGAGTTCTGGCTTCCATAGGTGAGGGGAGCGTGATGGTGAGGAGAAAGCCAAGGGTGGCAGTCTTTTCAACCGGAGAAGAGTTGACAGAGATTGATGGGGCGAGAGCTGCCAGCGGAAAGACAATAGACTCCACAAGACCTATGGTAGTGGGTGCTTTGAGGGAGATCGGATGTGAAGTTTTGGACCGCGGCATCGTGCCAGACGATTTTGACAGGATTTCGGCCGAGTTGATTGAGCTCTCAAAGAGGGCTGATTTGATAGTAACAATCGGCGGGACTTCAATGGGGGGCAAGGACCTGCTACCGGAGATACTCAAAACCAGGTTTTCCCTGATTTTCCATGGACTCGCCGTTAAGCCTGGAAAACCCACTGGCTTCGGGGTTGTTGAAGGTGTACCTGTAATGATGCTCCCAGGTTATCCAGTATCAGCGCTGGTGGGTTTCGAGAGTTTGGCGGTGCCGGTCCTGTATGCATGGACAGGGAGAAAGCCCCCGAAAAGGGAAAAAGTCAGAGCCTTCATGACGAGGAGCGTGGCAAGTACACCGGGCGTGAGGCACTTCTTGAGGGTAACGCTGGTGAGGAGAGAGGGAAGGCTATTCGCAGATCCCATAGCCATCACAGGCTCCGGGCTACTCTCCTCAATAACAAAGGCGGACGGTCTTGTGATCATTAAGGAGGACCTTGAGGGATTGGAAGAGGGATCCGAGGTAGAGGTCGAGCTGCTCAGGGGGGATTCTTAAATTGAGGAGGATATTTCACAGGCTGATGAGCATAGAAGAGGCGAGGGACAGAATACTCAGGGGCGTGAGGAAGGATCTAGAGACAGAGTCTGTGAAGATCTTTGAAGCCTCTGGCAGAGTTCTGGCAAAGTCTATAATTTCAAGGGTGGACCTCCCCCCTTTTGACAGGGCGGAGATGGACGGGTTCGCAGTTTTATCATCGGACTTAGAAGGGGCTTCTGAGCAGAGACCGGTGGCACTGAGGGTAGCCTTTAGGATAGACGCAGGGGACACTGAGTTGAGAGAGATCCGCAGAGGTGAATGCGCGGAAATAGCCACAGGCGCGCCCATGCCAAAGGGGGCAGATTCGGTGGTAATGGTAGAGTATACGAAGAAAGTGGGGGATTATGTTCAGATATTCAGGGGAACGACACCAGGGGAGAACGTGGCTTCGGCAGGTTCGGACATTCAGATGGGGGAGCTAGTCCTGAGAAGGGGGACCCTCCTGGGCAGGAGAGAGGTAGGCCTGCTTGCCGCGATGGGACTTGGAGAAGTTGATGTTATTAGACGACCAAGGATAGGGCTTCTCTCCACAGGAGACGAACTCGTAGGGCAGGGGGAGAATCTGGAGTTTGGAAAGATATACGACGCTAACTCGCCCTCCATAACCGCAGCCCTTTATGAAGAGGAGGCGGAGGTGATCAGCCTGGGAAGGGCTAAGGACGAATACGACGATATAAAAAATCGGGTTGCTGAAGGGCTAAGGATCTGCGATGCGGTGATAGTTTCGGGCGGGACCTCCGCTGGCGTAGGGGACATAGTCTACAGAGTTCTCGAAGATGTTTGCGATCAAGGCATAATTGTGCACGGTCTAAACGTGAAGCCAGGAAAGCCAACTGTTGTTGCGCTCCACCAAGGGAAGCCTGTATTCGGGCTCCCGGGATACCCAGTCTCGGCGTTAATGATCTTCAATGAGATAGTGAGGCCGTACATCGAGAGCGTCTCTCTCAAAAAGAAGGGAGAGGGCGCAAGAATCCTAGCAAAACTCTCAGAGAGGGTCAATGCTGCAAGGGGGAGAAGGTGGTTCCTACCAGTCCATGTGATAAAAAGGGAAGGTTTCAACATTGCCTATCCTATATTCGCAAGTTCGGGCGCCATTGGAACGCTGGCGAAGGCAGACGGGTACATTGTAATAAACGAAAACATAGAATTTCTGGACGAGGGAAAGGAGGTCCAGGTTATTTTGTTCCATGATGAAAAAAGCCTAGCAGATCTCGTCATAATGGGGAGCAACTGCCCGGCCCTGGATAGATTACTTGAAACACTCTTCAATAAATCCGGGATAAGGTCAAAGGTCGTAAACATCGGTTCCCTTGGCGGTCTAGAGGCTGTTGCCAAAAAGGAGGCAGATATAGCGGGGGTCCACCTGTTGGATCCACAGACTATGAGATATAACAGAGATTTTGTGAGAAGGTTTGGGCTCCCTGAGGAGAGCCTAGTTAAGGGCTATCGGCGCCTCCAAGGAATAATGATTAAGAAGGGCAACCCAAAATCAATAAGAGGATTGGAGGACATTTTGAGAGAGAACATAACGTTTGTGAATAGAAACAGGGGGTCCGGAACTAGGATCCTGACAGACCACATGTTGAGAAGGATCTGTGAGGGCTTGGGGCTAAACTTTGAGGAGACCACCAGGAAGATCAGGGGGTACAGGTGGGAGGCTAAGACGCACTCGGCAGTGGCGGCGGCTGTTAGCCAGGGAAGGGCGGACATGGGCATCGGGGTGATGAGTGCTGCGGCCAACTATGGTCTTGATTTTATACCCATCGGATATGAAGAGTACGATTTTGTCGTCTCCCCCGAGAGTCGTAAAAAAGAGGCAGTCCAGGAGTTCTTGAGTACTCTAAAATCGAAAGAGTTCCAGGAAGAGCTACTGAAGTTGCCAGGTTACGATATGAGTACAAACTGATCTGCTCTTTAATCTATGTCAAGATAAAACGCGACATCGAGTTATAAGAGAAATTGACAAAAAGATATTTACCCTTTGATAAAGATATACTTTCAGGTCTTTAGTTGGTGTGGGTAAAATGGGAAAGAGGACCCCGCTTTACAAGGTCCATAGTGAAAAGGCAAATATTGTGGAGTTTGCGGGTTTTGACATGCCATTACTTTATGAGAGCATATCAGAAGAGGTCATGAGCGTCAGGAACAGGGCAGGGTTATTCGATGTTAGCCACATGGGGAGGGTATCCTTCTCGGGAAAGGATGCCGGCGCCTTTTTGGACTTCATCACGTCCCAAGAAATCTCCAAATTGGAGTTGAACCAAGCAAGGTACGCATTGATACTCAACGAGGACGGGGGCATAAAGGACGATGTTATTGTTTTCAGAAGAGGAGAGGAGTCTTATTTGGTTGTATGGAATGCCGCAAACAGAGAAAAGAACATGAACTGGGTCGAGGGACACGCCAAAGGATTTGATGTAGAAGTAAAGGACCTGTCAGACAGGAGTTTCATGCTCGCCATTCAAGGACCTCAGGCAGAGGCAATTCTTCAGCAGATATGCGACAGAAAATTGGATGCCCTCAAGAGGTTCAGGGGCACAGAGGGGTATGTCAAGGCGGCAAAATGCCTCATAACCAGAACAGGGTATACGGGCGAGGACGGGTTCGAGCTGATCTCAGAAGATACCGAGATGGCAGAGGACATCTGGAGAAACCTTGTATCGTTGGGTGCAGCCCCAGCAGGGCTTGGTGCCAGGGACGTCCTTAGGATCGAGGCAGGGCTGCCGCTGTATGGACACGAGATAAACGAGGAGATCAACCCGTTCGAGGCACGGCTCGAGTTTGCCGTGAAGCTTCAGAAGGAGAATTTTGTTGGAAAGGCTGCGCTTGAGAGGGTCAAGGACAACATCACAAAGAAGAGATTTGGAATAAAAATGGTAGGCAAGGGCATACCCAGGGAGGGTTACAAGGTCTACTCAGAGGGCAAAGAGATCGGGTTTGTTACCAGTGGGACTTACTCTCCGACGATAAATTGCGGGATAGCAATGGCTTACCTGCCTTCAAGTGCAAAGTTAGGGGATGAGGTGACAATTAAAATCAGGGGTCGCGACGAAAGGGGAACAGTCACAGATTTCCCCTTCTATGACGTGGAGAGGTATGGGTGGAAGAGGAAGAGGTAGAGGTTGAGCTGGAAAGTAAATAAAGGTCGGCAGGTTTATCAAAATCGACTCGTATTCTATGAAAGAGGGTGCGCGCATTGAATATATCTATAAGCTTGAGCCATATTTCCGGAGAGAAGCTCATGGAGGTTGGAGGAGCTAGCAACATTCAAATCACCACCAACATAAGTGTTGTTAAACTCACGCCGATCGACGACAGCCTTGAGTGCAGTTTCATATTTACCGTGAATTATAACCCTGCAGTCGCAAACCTGACGATAAAAGGTGTGGCCAGGGTGACTGGCGAAAGGAGGGAACTGGAAGATATAAAGAAGTCCTTCGAGGGCAAGAGGATGCTTCCGTCCCCACTCTTGCAGACCATAGCTAATGTTTCTTTCATTGAGGGGGTGATACTGGCCAGGTCGCTCAACATACCCCCACCGTTACCGCTTCCCACGATCCCGCAACCATCAGAGAGCAAAGATGGGGCGCCAAGACCCAGCTACATAGCTTGACAATCGGCTACGCGATAAATGGTTTTCCATTAATGCCCCCACGGCTAAAATCAGGGGTTTTCTCGCTGAATTATCAGCCCTCACAGGTGTTAGTCTGATGATACCAGAAAAGATAGTATAAATTTTTATAATTATAATAAATAATTCTAATAAAAAGGAGTTAAGGTTGTTAAGAGATGCCAAAAACTGTATTTGGGGGGCAAAATTATGAGGGTAAAAGTGGTAGTTGATGGAAAGGAGATACCCATTAACGAGTTTGTTAACCAAATGCTCGGTGGCATGATCTCAGGAGGGGTGACGGCGCTGAGGGGCGTAGGGGAGGACTGGAAGACCATAGAAATCAGGGTAGAAAGGGTTAAAGAGTGATCCGCCCAAAGCTTCCATTACACTTGTGCAGCAGAATCTTCGTAGTTCAGCCCCTGGCAGAGACTGACAGGTAGATCTCTGCGAAGAACTCGCGTTTCGCCTTGCAAATTGGGCAGATATAGGGAGGCTCTTCTCGGAATGCCACATAGCCACACTGCTTGCAATACCAGAATTTCATACCGCCAACCACCTCCGAAATCCTCTCTTCTTTCTTAACTTCTTGAGTGGTTTCTGGGGTTATGCGACCGCTCAAGGCCCTTTCGATGAACTTGATAGGCCTACGCTCAGGCACTGGCTGTAACTTTCTCTTTCCTTCGTACACCTCTTTGCTCACAAAGAGACCGCAGTAGCATGAGCCAAACTCCTCGACGTCAATGTCCCTGTAATCACAAGGACATATGATGTCCTTATCTAGCTCAAAGATCCCTGCAGCATACCTGCAAGGGCAGGAAGGATAACCGTATCGCTCCTCGTTGGTTTTTAGGCCTTCAAGAAGGTCATTGAGGAAAGAGGCGTCAGGGTTCAGCTTGTATCCCCTAGATTCTGCGTCCATCTCCACCCTTCTTCTAACTTCTTCAAGAGAAGTCAAGCCAGAGCACCACTAATCTGATCTTCTCTGAAACCTGTGATTATTACCTTATCATCAATCACTATAAGTGGAAAGAGCAGCTGTGCTCCGCGACTGGCAATTTCAGCCTTGACTTTCTCCAAATCCTCTTTTGAGAGCAGATCTACATCTACATATTCATACTCTACGTCCTTGTCCTTGAGAAATTGCTTGGTTTTTTTGCACCACGCGCAAGTACTGAGTGCGTAGACAAAGACTTTGTGCTTTTTATTATTTCCAGGTACTCTTTGGATCTTCATGACTAATAATAAACTCCAAGGAAGTATTTTTGTATTTCTTTAGGAGTCAGAATCTAAAACATAGCCAATTGCCCCTCTTAATCGGAAGGGGCATCATTGCGTAGACAAAAAATGTTTTTGATTCTCCTTTAATTAATTATCATCAAAATTAAAAATTAAATGGGTTTTAGCCTTTGATTCCGAACTCCTTGATCAAAAGGCTTTTGAACTCTTCCTTAGAAGGTACCCTCCCGGATATCACCACTTTATCCTTTATAACCACTGCAGGTGTCGAAAGGATATCGTACCTGTCGGCTTCCTCTGAAAGCGCAGAGATATGTTTCACCTTTACATTCAGTCCAAGCTCCTTAGAAGCCTCTATTGCCACCCTCTCTGTTGCCTTACACCTTGGACAGGGAGGGTCTGCTCCAAAGATCATTATGGAATATTCTCCCATATCATCACCAGCAACATATTTGTTTAATTCGAATATATAAATATCCCTAATAATCGTTTAAACAGATGGAAGAGCTAAACGGGTCAGAGACTGAAAAATTCTCAACGCTGCAATTGAAGTAGAGTGGATGCTCCTATTCCCGGGCATTTCAAATGGCTTAATAATTATCATCCCAAAAAGCCACAATTACCAAAATGGAAGGGCGTTTTCATAAGAGTTAGAAAATATTTCCAAGTAAAAATGAGATGAAAGTGGATATTATGACGACTGAGAGTATGTAAACCACTCCCTTCTTCCAGTGAAATATTCTCATTATTGCTATCATATTTGGCAGGCTCATTCCAGGACCTGTGAGTAGCAAAGCCAGAGCAGGTGCTTTGCCCATCCCAAGTCCCAGCAGCATCTTAACAAAAGGCGCTTCGGTCATTGTTGAGAAATAACTCAAGGCGCCGATAATGTTCGCCAGGAATGTTGGCACCAAGTCATTGCTCCCAACTGCAGATCTTACCCAGGTCTCCGGTAAGATCGTGCCGATCACGCCGACTATGAAAACCCCAGCCAGCAACAAAGGGAATATCATTCTGACAAACCACAACGTCTCACTGATCCAAGCCTTGATCTCCAAATATGACATTGTGCGCCAGACGTAAAAGGAAAGGGGGACAAGGAGAATTGCGAATATCAGGAACTTTTCTAGATAGGATCTTCCCACGCCCAAGTAGTTAGGGAGCAGTAAGAGCGCCACTAGTAATATAATTAACCCTAAAATCTTCCGGCCCTTAAGGGGCGAGTTTTCCACCGACTTCGAAGAGTGCGCTCTTAGATTTTTGCTCCTTTCAATATCTTCTTTCCTGAAGACGCTCACCATTATAAGACCCACCAAGAAGGACGTGGATAGAGCGCCTATTATTCTCATTATGACAAAATCTAAACCCAGTATGCTACCCGTATATGTGATTGCCAAGATATTAAGTGCAGGGGCGGTCCAAAGAAATATGAAGGCAGGCCCTATGCTGCTGCCCCTCTTGTAGAGGCCGGAGGCTATTGGGATTATTGTGCATGAGCAGACAGCCAGACCTAGGCTGGATACCGCCGCCAATGGAAAGGAGACAAGCTTGCTCCTAGCATATCCCAAATACCTTATTATCACATCCTTTGAGAGGAAGGTGTTGATCGCCCCTGCAAGTAGAAAAGCAGGTATCAGGCAGGTGATTACGTGGAGAGCCACGTAGTCCACCAAAGAGTTTACCCCTGCCAACAGAAGGTCGATCAACAATTCTAGAGCCATTAGCAACCCTCGAGCGGATGGAGCAATTATTATATTCAAATATTTGAATTTTTCGGGAGGTTAAAAAATAAATTTTTGCTTACTTAACCTCAATCCTGTAGAGTCTTTTTCTGAACCATAGCGCCACGTTTACCAAGGAGATCATAACAGGCACTTCAATCAACGGTCCTATCACTGTTGCAAAAGCCTCCTTGGAGGCGAGACCGAAAACCGAGACGGCAACCGCTATCGCTAGTTCAAAGTTATTGCTTGCCGCGGTGAAGGATAGCGCAGCCACCCTCTTGTAATCTAGACCTGACCTATTACCGATCAGGAAAGACAACAGGAACATTATGATAAAGTAGGAGAGAAGGGGCATGGCAATCATTGCCACATCCATTGGGAGTGTGACGATGTACTCCCCCTTAAGGGAGAACATTACTACTATTGTGAAGAGCAGAGCGAAGAGGGATGTTGGACTTAGCCTAGGCATAAGCACCTTATCGTACCATTCCCTGCCCTTCCTCTTTAGGAAGAAAAACCGGGTGATCATGCCCCCAAAAAAAGGTATTCCCAAGTAAATCAGCACAGAGGTTGCAATCTCGACAAGAGAGATTTGAACGACAGTGCCTGTCCCTGCGATCCATGAGCTTACCAGCGTAATGTAGAAGTAGGCATATATTGAGAAAAATGCGATTTGGAATACCGAATTCAGTGCCACGAGTATCGCAGCCCATTCATTATCACCCTCAGCCAGGTCGTTCCACACTATGACCATGGCTATGCACCTGGCGAGACCCACAAGTATTATGCCGTTCCTGAATTCTGGGAAGGGAGCGAGGAAGACCCAAGCTAAAACGAACATTAGAAATGGACCGACTAAGTAATTCAGCACTAATGACTCTATCAGCATGGTCTTCGATCCCTTTGCGGTCACGATCTTCCTGAGCTCTTCGTACCTGACTTTGGCAAGGGGAGGATACATCATCCATATCAGACCAATGGCTATGGGAATTGAAGTTGTGCCAACACTCAACTGACCTAGGAGGTCTGCCACCCCTGGGAATACATAGCCCAACCCAATGCCAATTACCATCGCCAAAAATATCCAGAGCGTTAAGAATCTGCTCAATATGGGAAGGCCATGTTTTGAGTCGCCCATTTTTGACCCTCAAAATTAATCCATTTAAAATTAATCCATAAATTACAATTTTTAGATATAAAAGTATATCTATCGCCTCGAGACCATAATAAATCATGGACAAGGGTGTCTTGGAACACAGGGCAAATTTATTTAAGACACTGGCGGACCCGGTCCGTCTCCAGATACTGGAGTTCCTGAAGGAAGGGGAGAAGTGCGTCTGTGAAATAATACCCTTCATTGGCAGATCGCAGTCGACTACATCGAAGAACCTAGACACACTCTACAGGTCAGGGATACTGGAGAGGAGGGAGGATGGGCGCCGCACTTTCTACAAGATAAGGAGCCAAAAGGTATTAGAGCTTCTAAGTTTGGCAGATTCTTTGGTGTATGATTGGTTATCTTATTATGTAAAGACCGCAGAGTATCTCGAATCTAAGAAATCAGCATAATAAATAAATGAACTTGCAAGCGAAAATAAGTTTATCAAGGACTTTTCGTTTTTAAAGACCAGCCGGCGATAGATGATGATAATCGAAACATTCGGAATAACGAAAGTCTTCAAGACGCTGGTAGCAGTCGACCACATAGATCTCTCTGTAGAAGAGGGCGAGATCTTCGGGCTATTGGGCCCTAATGGTGCAGGTAAGACAACACTGCTATCAATGCTCGCGACAATCCTAAAGCCGACAGAGGGGACCGCTAAGGTAAATGGTTATGACGTTATTCATCAGCCGGCTAAGGTTAGGAAGTCAATAGGCATGGTATTCCAGGCTCCAAGCTCCGATGAACTCCTAACCGGATGGGAGAACCTCTATCTCCATGCCATGATGTACGGCGTTCCATCTCATGTTAGGCGGTCTAGGATAGATGAGGTTTTGGAGCTTGTGGATCTGAAGGATAGAGCAAAAGATCTCGTGAAGACTTATTCAGGGGGGATGAGGAGGAGGCTTGAGCTTGCGAGGGGATTACTCCACAAACCGAAGATCCTATTCCTAGACGAGCCCACATTAGGACTCGACCCCCAGACTAGGAGCCACATATGGGATTATATAAAGAGGCTCTCGAAGGAAGAGGGCGTCACTGTGTTGATAACCACCCACTACATGGAGGAGGCTGATGCCCTCTGCGATAGGGTTGCCATAATAGATCACGGCAAGATAAGGGCGCTCGACTCCCCGGCAAATCTCAAGATGAAAGTGGGAAAGAGTATGATAAAGGCAAAAGTAAAGAACCCCAACGTGGAGGTGATAAGGAGTCTGCCCTATGTGAGCAAAGTTGAGGCTAAGGATGGAAACGTAACTATTATACTCTCAGAGGTGGGGGCGCACATTCAGGAGGTGCTGTGCAACCTGGGAGAGGCTTCGTTTGTGGAGCTGAGGGAGCCGACCCTCAACGATGTCTTTCTGCAGTTGACAGGAAGGGGGATAAGGGAGGAGTCTGCGGAGAGTTGGGAAGAAAAGTTAATTCAGGTGAGGACAAATGAGTGAGCTCTCAGGACTTTATGCGCTCTGGTACAGGGAGGTTAAAGTCTTCCTGAGAGAGAGGTCCAGGATAATCTCGTCCATAGTCAACCCCATCATCTGGCTTGTCGCCTTTGGCGGGGGTTTGGGCTCGACAATTTCATTCGGGGGCGCAGACTACCAAACATTCATATTTCCAGGAGTTTTGATGCTCACGGTGCTCTTCACCTCAATTTTCTTCGGGCTTTACATAGTCTGGGATAAAAGGATGGATTTCTTCAAGGAGGTGATGGTCGCACCCCTAAGCAGGCTCACGCTTTTCACCGGCAAGATGATGGGAGGGTGCACAGATTCACTCCTGCAGGGATCTTTTCTGATAATAATCGGGTTATTCTTCAACATCAAGTACACCCTTTACTCCTTGGTCCTTGTCATAATCTTCTTGCTCTTTCTTTCAGCGGCCACCACAAGTTTAGGATTGGCCATAGGGGCGCAGCTGAGCAGCTTTGAGGGCTTCGGCCTGATTCAAAGCTTTGTGATTATGCCGCTCTTCTTCCTGTCAGGCGCACTTTATCCGCTTGAAAACCTCCCAGAGTGGTTGCTGATTGTGACCAGAGTTAACCCCTTGACTTACATAGTGGACGGGATGAGGGGGGCGCTACTGGGGCTAAACCACTTCCCTCTGTGGATGGATCTCGGGGCGGCATTGGCATTTATGGTCGCCATGATTTTGGCGGGCACACTGAGCTTCATGAGGATGCATTAGAGCCAATAGAAAAAGGAAAAAATAAAAACAAAACATTAAGAAGGAAGAGGGCGTGCAATATCAATATGAAGTTCAAGATCAATGTTTTGGGCATCCTAGAGAGAACAAAGGATACCTGGAGCTTTCGTTTCTCCAAACCAGAGGGATTCGAGTACCTACCAGGTCAGTATTTGTTTTTATCAGTAGCCAGAAATGGGGTTGTATTGACAAAGCCCCTCTCAATATCCAGTAGCCCCCATGAAGACTTTTTGGAGGTCACGAAGAGGCTCACGGGGCATGACTTCTCGAATGCTCTGGCGGGTCTCCATGCTGGTGATGAGGTCTACATCGATGGACCCCACGGCAACTTCACCTTCAGGGGAGAACATCCAAAGGTCGGAATGCTGGCAGGGGGCATAGGGATAACACCACTCATGAGCATGATAAAGTATTGCGCTCACGCTGGTATTCATTCCAACATAATATTGCTCTATGGTAACAGATCGGAAGACAACATACCATTCTTTGAAGATTTGGCTCGTTTGTCAGAAGACAATAAAAATTTCAAGGTGGTCCACACACTTTCCCGTGCGGGGGACGCTTGGAGGGGCAGGAGGGGGCACGTTGACTCCGAAATGATTAAGGAATTCATCCCTGATTATCGTGAGAGGGTCTTCTACGTGTCGGGACCTCCGGGTCTTGTAATGGACTGCGCCCAGCATCTGAGGTCCTTAGGGGTAAATGAGGGAAGAATCAAAACCGAGAATTTCACTGGTTATTGATTTGGCTCGTAAAGGCTCGCCGCAGCCCTGTCTATCACTTCGGATAATGCAGGATGTATGTGGACAGTCTTCCTGATGTTTTCCAAGGTGCCCTCCCCACACCTCATTGCGACTAAGACCTCGTGTATTAGGACTGAAGCATCATGCCCAAGGATATGACACCCCAAGATCTTCCCGGTCCTCCGCTCGACCAGAAACTTTACGAAGCCCTCATCCTCACCAATAGCCTTCCCCATGCCAGTGTCGGCGTATCTGTAAAAGCCAACCAAGTAGTCAACGCCCTCAGCCTTCAGCTGCTGCTCCGTTTTCCCGACGCCGGCAATCTGAGGGTTGGTGAATACGGCATGAGGGATGGCGGTGTAGTCAACGGGGATCATAGAGTCAGGGTTCATAATGTTGTGGTAGGCGTATTCAGCCTCAAGGTTTGCTGCGTGTTTGAATGGGTAACGGCCAATAATGTCTCCCAGTGCGAATATGCCATCGACATTTGTCCTCAGGAATTCATCCACAACAATGAAGCCCCTGCTATCGGTTTTAACCCCGGTCCTCTCCAGGTCGAGGAGGTCGGAGTTTGGTTTCCTCCCTGCGGCTACCAGTAACTGGTCAGAAGATATTACGCGCTGCTCTTTAGTCTCCAAGCTTTCTACCTTGACACTGTAATTGTTGCCACTCTTCGACACCATAAGAGGGACATATCCGGTGAAGACATTGTATCTCTTTGAGAAAATGTGTGTGAAATGGGAGGAGATGGATTCGTCCTCGTTTGGGAGTAGAACGTTCCTCCGCTGAATTATGTTGATCTGAGAGCCCAAGGATCCGAAGAAGTGGGCGAGCTCCGCAGCGATGTATCCCCCACCGAGTACAGTTAGAACTCTGGGCTGAGTTTCAAGTCTGAGGGCCTCGTCGCTAGTTATATAGCCGGACTCTTTTAAGCCGGGAACATTTGGCACCTCAGGTCTGCTGCCCGCGGCGATGAGGATTTTCTCCCCCCGGATCCTCTCTCCATTAACTTCAAGCGTCTTAAGGTCAACAAATCTGCCTTCCCCCTTAAACAGAACAGGGTTTGTTGAGCTTTTCAGGTTATTCTCAATTTCAAGGGATTCGGTGTCCACCATTTCCCTTACTCGCCGAACAATTCGATTGAAGTCAATTTCGAAGCCCTTGATGTTAACGCCAAATTGATTGGCATCCCTCAAAACCTCCACCACATCCGCGCTGTGAATCAGCATCTTTGATGGAATGCAGCCTCTATTGAGGCACGTGCCACCCAGCGGGCCCTTCTCAATTATGGCGACATTCTTGCCAGACTGGGATGCTGCGACCGCAACGTCCAATCCAGACCCGCTGCCGATTACAATAAGGTCGAATTCCCGCAATTTCTCCCCCCTTCTAAACCCACGTGGCAAATATATATGGATTGAGCTACTTCTAAAGGAGGTGTGGGATTGAGGGTTTATGAGTGAAAGTCGAACAGGAAGTGTGAAATTGACACTCTCCACGACTAAAGTCAGGAGATTCTTGCACACAGTCCCTTCAACGCTTGGAGGCACATCTGTTTCAGCATTTACCTCTTCACGGCTCATGGACTATCTGCAAGGGCTGTGCCACCAGCCCGTTAACGGCCTCCACAAGAGGCATTACCTCCTGAGCAGGCCCTATATCCATGTATATGTGCCCTCTGCCCGAACCACTCCCCACCTATCTCGGCCTGGAGCCTTATTCAGGCTTTCGGACATCCAAGCCACATCCAAGGAGTTGATGGAAGATTGAGAAATATAAATCTATCCGCGATTCATCCCACGGTTAAAACCGTAGGCTTTCTCGCCGAATGTATTGTAAATGATCTTATAATAGTGGGCTGCGGCCCCGCAGGCGTCTCCGCGGCAATATATGCTAAGAGGAAGATGCTCAACGTTTTAGTTATAAGCAAAGACATCGGTGGGCAGGTGCTTTTGACAGGGTTCATTGAAAATTACCCTGGTTTCGATGGTGTGCGGGGCGAGGCACTGGTACAGATCTTTGAAAAGCAACTTAAGGAGTTGGGTGTTGACGTAATGATTGGGGAGGTTGAAAAAATTGAGAAGGAAGGAAGGGTTTTCAAAGTCACAACGAGTGAGGGGGATTTCTTCAGCAAAACAGTCATTGTGACAGGAGGCAGCACCTACAAGAAGCTTAACGTCCCTGGCGAGGAGAGGCTCATAGGCAGAGGGGTCAGCTTCTGCGCGACCTGCGATGCTCCCTTCTCTAGGAACAGGGAAGTCGCAGTTGTGGGAGGAGGTAATGCAGCATTGCAAAGCGCTGAGCTCTTGTCGCGCTATGCAAAGAAGGTTTACGTAATCCATAGGAGGGATAGGTTCAGGGCTGACGAAGTACTTGTTGAGAGGGTCAGAAAGCACCAGAACATCCAGTTTATAATGAATTCTTTTGTGACAGAGATTAAGGGGGAGAAGAGGGTGGAAGGGATTACCCTGAAGGACAGAGATGGAAATCTACGGGATATAAATGTCGAGATGGTATTCATAGAGGTGGGCAGGGAGGTGAAGGTTGATTACGTGAAACACTTGGTAAAGACAAATGAGTGGGGGCAAATAGTTGTGGATAAAAAGCAGAGGACCACATGTGATGGGTTATTTGCGGCGGGCGACATAACGGATGCACCGTACCAGCAGGCAATTATAGCGGCGGGTCAGGGCGCGGTGGCCGCCCTCTCTGCCTACGATTTCTTAACGGAGAAGGGATTACTGGATTAGGGAGCAGCGGGACTATCAAAGGAGAAACTAGATCAAAAATCGAAATTGAGAGTGGACAATAGAGAGTGTGTGGCGCCCTGCCCCATGGCTTGAGTTTTGAGCTTCCAGCTTCTCCTTCTGGCCAAGCTTCATCGGTCGACCGAGGGGGCTATGCTGGAGGCATAGCCCACTCTACGAAGCTCCAGCGCTAAGCCTCCCCCCACGTGAATAAAAATAGAGTGTAACTGGACCTACAGGAAAGGGCTCAGGCAGTCCCTCTTGCCAAATCTTTTGCTAATTTGGCAGCTTCTTCAGGGTCTTCTACGAAATGCATCTTTACCATGCGTCTATGGTCGATATAGCCATCAGGGAACATCATCGGGAGCCTGTCCGCCAACATCCCGGTGCCCCTCAAGACTACAATAGGCCTCCTCAGGTTGTAGGCAATTGATACCTCCGTGAGTGTCCCCACGCCCCCTGCGACGACAATGACAGCGTCACTGCTCCTAACCACAATCGAGCTCCTAGAAGTGAATGTCTGACCTGTTCTGATCTTCACTGTGTTGTGTGGATTAAACCAAGGGTGGTCTGGTCCTATGTCCTCAAGCTCTCTGGCGAGGATGCCCACTGTTATCCCGCCTGCTTTTCTTGCAGCCTCGGCTACCACGGTCATGAGACCGCCGTTTCCCCCGGTTATCACTACAGCACCCAGCCTCGCCAGGGCTATACCCAATCTTTTTGTCTTATCTTCAACCTCTGGTGGGACAGGATCGTAGGTGGTTAGTACTCCGATCTGCACCATGATATTCACTAAAGGGAGAGGATATTTTAAAGTTTTATAATTTTAATAATTTTAAAAGTGTTAAATTTTCAGCATATTTCATATTAAAAATTAAATCTAATCATAGCCATGATTGAGCCATTTTTCAATCAGTGTTCCTGGGCAAAGAAAAATCACCCCCAGACCACCGGAACTGCCCCTCTGAACCATATGAAACGTCCGTCCTCCAACGAGACTTTGAACGAGATCGTGGAAAGGCCCCTCGTGATGCCCTCCCTGACGATCTCATAGAATTTGGGATCGGTTCCTACATTCGGGCGGAGGGTGCGCGCGTCCGGTCGCATGATCACAAAAACGAGGAGGGGGCGGGCTCCTGGGTACTCCAGCATCCTCATGATTTGCCGACTCCCCCTTGAGGTGGGCGCATCTGGAAAGAGCGCAACGCCATCTCTGCAGAGTGTGCAACCCTTCACCTCAGTGATATACTGCACCCCGTCTCTCTCCAGAAGGAAGTCAATCCTAGAATCACCGTACTTTACCTCCTCGGCAACTACTTTGTAGTCAAAGATGGAGAGCTCAATCGCCCTCTTCAAGATATAGTTCGGTATTCTCGAATCTGTGATCACCCAATTCCCCGACGAATGGACCGCCAAAACATCGTGCCGGGACTTTCTGCGAGAGCCTTTGGTCTGAGCTTCCCTAAAGAGAACCGGGGCTCCTGGCACGAGAAGTTCACGGAGCCTGCCTGGATCGTGGAGGTGGCACATCAAATCTCTGCCCTCGTACTCCAGCAATACCGTGAAGCGGTTCAGTCTGCTTATGAAAACGCCTCTCTGTATTTGCCCAGCCACCTCGAATATGGGTTTAGCTTCTAGCAATTGACGCGCCCCACCTATTATCTCCTCCATCAATTAATATTAGGGGGTTTCTCTTTATCCTCTTTGAAGGATTATGGATGAAATTCTCTCACACTTCTCAAAGCCGATTCAGAGGCTACTAGAGGAGAGGGGGTTCAGAGAGTTCACCGAGCCCCAGAGGAGGGCCATCCCGATCATACTGGAAGGGAAGAACGTTCTCATAATAGCCCCGACAGGGACGGGAAAGACAGAGGCGGCATTCCTCCCCATATTGGACAAGATCGTCAGGGAAGGGGGAAGGGGCGGTGTGAGGGCACTTTACATAACACCGTTGAGGGCTTTGAACAGAGACCTCATGGACAGGTTACAGTGGTGGTGCGGGAGGCTGGACCTTAGGGTAGCAGTGAGGCATGGGGATACTGAGATCAGGGAGAGGGGAAAGCAGGCGATGGCTCCCCCAGATGTTCTGATAACCACCCCCGAGACCCTGCAGGCCATACTCCCCGGGAAGAGGTTGAGGAGACACCTCTCAAAGGTGAAGTGGGTCATAGTTGACGAAGTTCACGAGCTAACAAATGACAAGAGGGGGAGCCAGCTCTCGGTCGGACTGGAGAGGCTGAGGAGGATAACAGCCACAGAGCCGCAGATAATAGGGCTCTCTGCAACCATAGGATCGCCTGAGGAGGTTGCCAAGTTCCTGGTTGGGGTGGATAGGGACTGTGAGATTGTGAGGGTCTCTGTAGCGAAGGACATGGAATTGGATGTGGAAATGCCGGAGGCAAACGATGAGGATGTTAGGCTGGCTGAGAAGATAGCAACCTTCCCCGAGGTCGCGGCGAGGCTCAGAAGGATAAGGGAGCTCGTGGAGAGGTACAGGTCCACGCTCATCTTCACAAACACTAGGTCCGAGGCGGAGATCCTGGCCAGCAGGTTCAGGGTTTGGGACATGAACATGCCTGTGAGCATACACCACGGCAGCCTTGCAAAGTCATCGAGGGTGGAGGCCGAGACCAGCCTAAAGAGGGGCGAGTTGAAGGGGGTTGTTTGCACCTCATCCTTGGAGCTGGGGATCGATATCGGGAGCGTTGACCTTGTGGTACAATACAATTCGCCTAGGCAGGCCACCAGGCTCCTTCAGAGGGTGGGAAGGGCAGGGCACTGGGTTGGCGGGACCTCCAAGGGCACAATAATCACAATGGACTCTGACGATGCGCTCGAGTCCCTGGTGATAGTAAAGCGGAGCCTCAGGGAAGAGCTGGAGGAAGTGAAGATAATACGAAAACCGCTCGATGTCCTTGTCCACCAGATAGCAGGCCTGCTCCTAGAGTATGGGAGGGTAGCAGTGGAGGAGATCTTAGAGATAGTCAGGAGTGCCTACCCGTTCCAAGATCTCACGGAGGAGGAGCTTGGTGATGTTTTGAATTACATGAGTGAGAGGAGGCCGAGGCTTGCCCTATACGTACCGGAGGAGGGGGTGGTGATTAAGACCAGACCGTATGAAAGTATCTTCAGGTACTATTTTGAGAACCTCTCTATGATACCCGAGGAGAAACACTACCTGGTGGTAGATGAGGATAAGGACGAGCCCATAGGCACATTGGACGAGGCATTTGTGGCAGAGTATGGCGAGCCTGGGGTGAAGTTCATAGTCAGAGGCTCACCCTGGAAGATAATTCAAGTTTACAAAGATGTGGTTTATGTCAGGGCTGAAGAGGACCCAACAGGAGCCATACCAGATTGGGTGGGAGACGAGATACCTGTGCCCTTCGAGGTGGCGCAGGAGGTCGGGAGGATCAAGGGGAGGGTTTGCCAACTTTTAAGGCGAGGCAAGCCCTTCGAAGAGGTGATCGAGGAGCTCAGGGCGGAGTACCCCGTATCGAGGGAGCTGCTGTCAAAGGCTCTGGCAGAGGTGAGAGAGCAGGCTGAGGGGAAATGGGAGGTGCCGACTGACAGCCTCATCACGGTAGAGGGGTGGGAAGGGTATGTAATAGTGAGTTGCTCCCTCGGACTCATGATAAATAAGACGCTCTCAAGGATACTCGCTTATTTGATCACAAAAAGGACTGGAAGCGGCGTCGGGGCTTCTCAGGACCCCTACAGGATCTACCTCAAGACTTCCGTTGATGCAGAGATGGTGGCTGAAGTCCTGAGAGAACTTGATCCCAAGGATGTCGCCCACCTGGCTGAGGTTTCCGTAGAGAAGACAGGGCTCTTCAGAAGGCGCCTACTCCACGTTGCTAAAAGGTTTGGAGTTGTTGAGAAAGGTGCAGATCTGAGCGATGTT
>Ga0272449_1001022_pt1 | contig 30442 bp, 27 predicted proteins | sample YNPCB0241_FD_198679 | JGI IMG/M metagenome (GOLD analysis project Ga0272449, IMG submission 198679) | Hot spring sediment microbial communities from Yellowstone National Park, WY, United States - YNP-CB-024-1 | ecosystem: Environmental > Aquatic > Thermal springs > Hot (42-90C) > Sediment... | reverse complement strand
AACTTTGTTCAATTATGGATAATTCAACACCCCATCAGACGAAAATTTTAGTCTATCATTACAATTGAAATCTATTTTTTACTTTTGTGAATATAGTTTTCTGTGTTACCTCACCTAATGCGTTGATGAAAATCTTTTGTAGTTAATCAACTCGTAACAATTTGACAATTTGGGAAATCTATATTATATTTACTAAAATGACTGAATGGTCAGTATAGGAGGGGTAATCAATGTGGGGACTTCTTAAGGGACTTATAAATAATATACCTGCGGTTGTGGTGATTATTATTGCTGTGGTGATGCTTGGAGTTGTAGCGTTTACAAGGTTACCTGTTGATTTGTTTCCAAATATAGAGATTCCTATAATAGCGGTTTCTTTTGATTATCCGGGGGCTACTCCTGAGCAGGTTGAGGAAAGTGTTGCTAGGATACTAGAGGGACAATTTCAAACTATAAGTGGTGTTAAGAATGTTACTACTCGATGTTTTCAAGGTAGGGCCTTTTTTGTCATAGAGTTTAACTATGGTGTTGATATAGATTCTAAAGCTAACGATATAAGGGAAAAAATAGATTTTGTAAATAGATTTTTGCCGGATGGAGTTGGGAAACCCATTATATTTAAATTTGATCCTAGCCTTTTACCTGTAATGAGTATTTCAGTTTCAGGCATAGATGACCTTGCAGCTCTTAGACAGATTGTTGAGGATAATATATCGAAGTATATTTACCAAGTTGATGGTGTTGCTAATGTTACCGTTGATGGTGGATATCAGAAAAAAGTTTTTGTTGAGCTTGACAGGAGAAAACTTGAGGCTTTCAAAGTTTCTTCAGCTGATGTGCTAAGGGCACTAGCAAGCGAAAATCAAGAGTTCTCAGCTGGTTATGTTGTTGAGGGGTATAAAAAGATTAATGTTAAGTTTGATGCAAAGTATAAATCTATTGATGATATAAAAAATGTGATTGTTGCAAATAGAGGTGGGTATAATGTCAAAGTTGGGGATGTTGCAGATGTTGTTTTCAAAAGCGATATAGAAAATGCACCAATAGTGAAGGTTAATGGCAAAAGGGGGGTTGTGATATCAATAAACAAAAAATCTGATTCTAGTACGGTTACTGTTTCTGAAGCTGTAAAGAGAAAGCTTGAGGAAGTTAAAAAACTTTATCCTAACTTGTCCTTTGACATAGTAGTGGACCAAGGGGCTTTTATCGTTGATTCGATAAACAATGTGAGGAATAATGCTATAAATGGTGCAATACTAGCATTTGTAGTGGTTTTTCTATTTTTGGTATCTTTAAAAGAATCTGTGCTAATAGCTTTGGCGATACCGTTATCTATAGTCATAACATTCGTGATAATGTACTTCCTTGATGTTTCTTTAAATGTTGTATCGCTTGCTGGTCTTGCTTTAGGCGTCGGTATGACAATAGATAACTCAATCGTGGTGATAGAAAGCATATATTTACACAAAAAGAGGGGTAAAAGCATCGTGGACGCTGCCTTCGATGGTGCTAAAGAGGTAGGTACGGCGATACTAGCCTCAACACTAACAACTATTTTTGTTTTCTTACCGGTTGTATTCTCCCAAGGGCTTGCGCAGCAAATATTTAGAGATTTAGCTTTAACTGTTAGTATTTCTATCTTCTCGTCTTTGTTTGTTGCTATTTGGATTACTCCACCTTTGATGACAATTGGTTGGGGCTTTATAGAGAAATTAGACAGTAGTATAAAGAGAATGAAATTCCTTTTCTTCTTCTCTGATTTTATAGAAAACTTTAGAGATGGCATTTATAGCAGGTTATTGAGTAATTTGCTTAACCTCAAGAAAACTATATTAGCATTTACGATTGTATTTGTAGTGCTTGGAATAATCTCTTTCATCTATGTGGGTAAAGAGCTGTTACCTACTACTGATAGTGGTGATGTTTCGGTAAAGATAACTCTGCCGCCTGGTACTTCCAAAAATATTACTTACGAATACGCTGAAAAATTGAGTGCTTATCTTTCTACTAATCAGAATGTTAGCATATATTATTATGTAATAAATGTTGGAGGTTCCAGAATATTGACGGTTGGAGGAGGTGCGGGAGAGAATGTTGTTAATTTCACGATAAAACTTAAACCCAAAGAAGAGAGATCTATCTCTTCTGAAGAATTCGCTTCGAAGTTAAGAAGATTTTTAGCGATGACGATACCCGGTAGGATAGAAGTCAATGCTAGTAGTGGTGTTAGGCTACCTGGTAGTGGTGGTGCAGCGACAGATATAAAAATTTTAGGTAATGACATTGGTACACTTGAAAAAATATCTAGTCAAATAGAGACAGTATCCAAGAATATAAAGGGTGTAGAAGAAGTTAAATCATCAATTGATGATGTTGTGCCAGAGTATTCACTAATTTTTGATAGGAATAAGCTAGCTTTTTATGGCATATCTTCATCTGTGATTGGTAATATTTTAAAATCTAGTTTCCAGGGGACTACTGCTTCATTTTATACAGTTGGTGGTAAACAGTACGATATAGTGTTACAAATTAAGGGAAATGAGAAAAAGTATTTGGAGGATATTTTATTCAGTTACATTCCAACAGTTGGAGGTATTGTTCCTATTGTTGATTTGGTTAAAGTTTCGAATGATGTTGCTCCTAGAATGATAATGAGAGAAAATGGTAGTAGGGTGGTTTCTATTTCTGTTGTTTCTTTTGGCGTGCCTCAGGATAAACTAGTTTCTCAAATAGCAGAGGAAGTCAAGAAGTCGGTTTATATACCACCAGATGTAGTTATATCTTATGGTGGAAGTTTTAGAGATTTACAGGACTCATTGAGAGATCTATTACTAGTCTTCGCTTTGGCATTCTCATTAGTTTATGCAACAATGGTTGTACTCTTTAAATCATTTAAGGACCCATTCATAATACTCTTTACAATACCTTATGGGGTTCTTTCTGTGCTTATACTTTTCTTCATTTTTAATCTCAAATTTAACATAATTGCTGGTATAGGTATTGTGATGCTCTTGGGTATAGTTGTCAACAATGGTATAGTTATGGTTGATTATATGAATCAGCTGTTGGAACAAGGTTACAAACTTAGAGATGCTGTAGTAGAAGGAGCTAAGAGAAGATTTAGACCAATATTGATGACTTCGCTGACCTCAATAATAGGTTTTTTGCCATTGTCATTAGGTATTGGTTCAGGTTCTGAGTTATTCCAACCTCTTGGACTGACTTTACTTCTTGGACTCTCCTCAGGCGCATTCTTTACTCTATTCGTAATACCGGTAGTGTACGAATACTTAAATAGAAAAAGATTTGCGTAATGATTATGTTGCAAGTTATTCCTTGTTTTGAATTGAATTTACGAGCCTTAGGCTAAGCCTAAGGCTGTTTTAAGAAATATTTTCGTTAAGGTAGTTTAAAGTTTACAAATTTTGCTTGTATCTCTGATAATTCATTAGATATGAAGATAAGGTATGCTCTTTCGTATCCTCTATTTATGGACAAAGGTGGTGGGGTTACACATGCTTTTGAGGAAGTGAGTTGGCTAAAAAAGTTAGGGCATCAAGTTGAACCTCTGGATTGGTATTCAGAGAATATAGATTTTGATGTTTTGTTTTTGTTTGGTTTTACTCACTTTAATCCCGAAGTATTGGCTTTCTTGAAGAGTAAAGGGGTAATAATTGTTTCAGAACCTATATTTGTCAGAGTTAGAAGCTACTTATATTACAAGGTTTCAAGGTTTTGGAGTAATTTTACACGAACGGTATATAAGAACCAATATGAAAATCTACACCTTTGTGATGCTTTGTTCCCAAACTCAAACATTGAGAAAAATGATATTATTAGATTGTACAATGTGCCAGAAGATAAGATTTTTGTCGCTTATTTAGGTATACAGAGTTATGTATTAGAGGAAGGAGACAAAATTTCTAGAGATCTCTTTTACAATGAATACAAAATCACGGATTTTGTATTTTGTCCCTCTGCTAGGATATCAGTGCGGAAGAACCAAATAACCCTCGTAAAAGCACTAAAATCAACAGGTATAAAATTAGTTCTTACGGGGTGTAACGATATTGATGAGAAAATAAAAGATGAGTTTATTGAGTTAATCAAAGGAGATCCTAATATTATATGTTTACCTTTCTTGGATAAGAAGATGCTTATTTCTGCATACAAAAATGCTAAAGTTGTTGTTTTCCCTTCACTTGCTGAGACTGCTGGGAATGTGGCTATTGAAGGGGGTTATCTGGGGTGTAGGCTAGTTTTAAGTGATATTCCTATCTTTAGAGAATACTTTTTGGATTATCCAGTTTATGTGAATAACAAAGACCCTGAGGATATAAGGAAGAAAGTTCTCAAAGCTTTGAATGAGGATTATGATCCTTCTAGTTTCAGAGAATTCTTGCTAAAAAATAGGTCATGGGAAGAACACGCTAAAATTGTAAATTCAGTTTTAGAAAAGCTATATGAGAGCAGGAAATAAACCTAAGGTTGAAGTACTTCTTGCTACATTTAACGGTGAGAAGTATATAAGTGAGCTACTTGATTCGATTCTCAATCAAACCTATAAAAACATAAAGATAACAATTCATGATGATGGCTCAAGTGACAGGACATTAGAGATTCTTAGGGATTACTCAAAAAGATATCCTGAAATCATCAATTTAATAGACGATGGAATTTCAACTGGTAGTGCTGTCAGGAATTTTGAGTTTTTGTTAAAAAACTCATCGGAAGAGTATATAATGTTTGCTGACCAAGATGATGTTTGGTTACCTAACAAAGTTGAGCTAACTCTTAATAAAATGCTTGAGCTTGAAGATAAGTACGGTAAAGATACTCCATTACTTGTTTACACGGATGTTAAAGTTGTTGATGAAGATTTGAATATTCTCTCAGAAAGCTTATGGGACTATACTAAAGTTGATGGTAGAAACAGAACTTTTTCTAGATGTTTAGAAACAGCGGTTGGTCTAGGATTCACAATGATGATAAATAAAAGATCTAAAGAATTATCTTTGCCGTTTCCACAGAATGTTATAATGCATGATTATTGGGTAAGCTTGGTAGTTAGTGCTTTTGGGGAAATAGAGTATATAGACATTACTACTGGACTTTATAGGCAACATAGAAAAAATGTAGCAGGTATACAAAAATTTGGTATTAACACTCTAAAAGAGAAAATACTAAAATTCCAAGAAGAACTCTCTAGGTTCAAAGAAGACCTAGAAGTGAGGCAGAATCAAGCAAGAGATTTCTTTGAGATGTATGGTAATTCTCTTCCTAACAGCTTAAAGGAAATTATTCTTTTTTACATAAATGCACAGAAAACAAATAGGTTTGTAAGAATATTTAAAGTACTAAAATTTGGTCTTCTTTGGTTCAAAAGCCCTTTGAGAAACCTGGGTAAATTGTTTTTGAGGTGGTTCCTCTTGTAAACTAGGGGTAGTATGGAAAAGAAAAAACGATTTCTCACACTTTTTGGTAAGGCTCTTAATGTCGAACTGGTGAAGATGCCAGGGCAGATACCCTTTAAAATGTATCAGAGACACGGATATAAAGCTTCGGTTGTGTTCTACAAGGGATACGATAAGTTTACTTATCACAAAAATATTCTCAAAGGGTTAAGGTTAATCTTACTGAAAGATGAAGGTAAACTCATGGGATTAGATAAATCTTTACTCAAGTTTCTCTTTAAGTATGGGAAAAAAATAGATGTTCTTCATAGGTTTCATTACTCTCTCCAGACAATGATTTATGTAATTCTTTACAAAATGATTAATCCGAGAGGTATAGCTTATGTAACTCTTGATAATGATCTTGGTAGCTTGGAGGTATATCCTCACTCTTTACTTCTCAAACATCCAACAAATTTTATTAGAAACTTCATAGCTTACAATATTATTGAGCCTTTGTTTCTCAAAAAAGTTGACTTGCTTTCAAACGAGACTAGACAGGGTACAGAGAGATTAAAAAACCTTTATAAGAAGTATGCTAACAAATTTTTTTACCAGCCGTATGGCATAGATGAAACATTTATTAAAGAAAGGGGTATAAGAGTAAAAAATTTTGAGGAAAAAGAAAATATTATATTACATGTTGCTAGAATTGGTGCGCCTCAAAAAAATCAAAGAATGCTTCTCGAAGCTGTAAGCAAGGTTAAGCTAGGTGATTGGAGGGTAATAATTGCAGGACCTTATGAAGAAGCTGATGAATTTCTAAAATTCGTTGACGAATTTTTTAAAAAACATTCATATCTAAAAGAAAAAATAAACTTCTTGGGTAATATAGAAGATAGAGAACAATTATACAACCTCTACAATAGAACAAAAATATTTGTTATGACCTCTAATTTTGAAAGTTTTGGATTGGTTATGGTAGAAGCAGGATACTTCGGGAATTATGTTTTAACTACCAATGTTATAAGTGCTATGGACATAACGGATAATGAGAGGTGTGGTGATGTAGTTCCTATCGGAGATGTCGAAGCGTTTGCTAGAAAGCTTCAGTATGCTATTGACCATCCAGAATACATAAAAGAGAAAGCAGAAAGAATGAAAACACATGTAAGGAACAATTTCCTTTGGGAAAAGGTTGTAGACAGATTACAAGAACAGATTGAAATGCTGAAAAAATAATTTCCAAGGTTATTGGTGAAATTCATATAACCTTTTGTGATTTTTTTCCTACTAAGCTAGAACTAATCTTCAAAGAACAAATTCTCTGAAAAAATCTTTGTGCTAAGTAGCACTTGTGCTAAATAGCACCCTGTACTAAATAGCACCTTGGGCTTAAAACACATTTTTTATTATTAAGGTGAACGAATAGAGGCATAGCCTCTTTTCATCAAATAGGACAGGGTGTTTATAGCACTTTCTTAAGTGTTAATTAGCACCTTTGATTTGATAGGTGAAAAATGTTGGAAAGCTCCGCTTTCCAACAAGTGCTTCATAGCACTTTTTTATTCTCATATCCTAGAGAGCGTGGAGAGGTGAAATCTCTTACAACAATTAAGGTAGGTAGCGTGCTTCATACACATTTTTATGTGCTTGTAGCACACCTATTAAGTGCTAAAAATTTTCTTTAATTGGAAACATATAGGGGCACTGAGATGCAAAGCCTCCCAATTATCCCCTTTTTAAAATTTTGCTGCTAAATGATGATACCAGATTAAGAATTTCTTTTAATGTTTTATCTTTCATGACAAAAAGAGCTAGAACATATACGATTAACCCTATTCCTGATACGCAGGTTAGTGTAAAAAGTCCTTTTACTAAAACATACGAAGATACGAAGTTTATTTGTTCAGCGAGCTTTATAACATAACCTTTTGTTAAAATAATGCTTAGTAAAGAGAGTAAAGATGCAACAAAGTATTTCCACAGTTCGGAAGTTAAGAGTGGTAATTTCTTAGTAGTGTTGAAAATCGATATTGTAAAAGTAGATAAAGTAACTATTTCAGCAAGTACGACTATTATTGCCATACCTATGTAAGAGTACTTAGGTACAAACAGTATTCCTAGAACGAATATAGATAGCCAACCTAGTAAATTCCCGAGTAGTACGATTTTTTCTTTGCCGTGGGGAAGTAAAAATTGAGATTCTGAAATATTTCTCATTATCGTAATTACAATTATTAAAGAAGTTATGGCTAAGACTGTTGAAGCTTCAGAAAACTTTTCTCCTCCAAATATCATTATTATTTCTTTTGATAAACCTAGAGTTACTGAGAATATAGCAAAAGCTACGAAGTAAACTAGATTTATAGATTTAAGCAAAAGATTTTGGTATTCGTTTACCATTCCTTGACCAAGATAATATGATAACCTAACATAATTGACATTTATTAGTGAATTTATGACAAAGAGTATTAGAAGCACTATTTTTTTAGCTGTTGAAAAAATACCTACAATCTGATCATTTTGGAGGAAACCAAGTAGGATTATGTCTATTCCGCTGTATAGTGTGCTAAATATAGAGGACAGAAAGAATATGAAGGTAGCCTTTAAGTGTTTTATAACATTCTCATGTGTTATGAAAATCTTTACATACTTTCTGGAAAGTAGAAAATCAAGTATGTATGGGCCAAAAGCTGCAAATGAAACAATAGCACCATACTTCACATAATCATTAGAGATCCTAACAAAAAGAAAAATTAAAACCAGGGACAAAGCCTTGAAGACAGCATTCCTTAGAGAAACATACTTAAAATTCTCTATCCCTACATAAAGCCATGAAATATTCATGAAATTGAGTAGAAGCATTAGCCCCATTATTATGAAGAGAATGAATTCGTTTCTTGCTTTGTCTAAGAAAAGGGGAAAAGCTAAGTATATTATGGATACTGTGATGTTTGATATAAAGTACAGTGAAAAAATCTCAGAAAATGTCTTATCTAGTTTTTCTCTGTTGTCTCTTACCTTAGCTATTTCCCTTACAGCGTAAGTTTGTATACCTAAATTTGCAAATGTTATGAAATACTGTACAAAAGAGAGAAAAAAGTTTACTTTACCAAAGCTTTCAGGTCCGAGAACTCTGGTTAAGTAAGGTATAGTTATGATTGGAAAGCCTATATTTAGGAAGGTTATGAAAGAATTGTATAGATAATTCTTCTTTATACTACTCATTCTTTTACCTTTATTTAAAACTGTCGACTATCATCTTTATTCCAATTACAATTATGGTTAGTCCGAAAATCCTGGAAAGGATTTTTGAGTCAATTTTTTGTACTATATTGGCTCCTAAGAATGCACCTACAAGTATACCGAAGAAAATAGCTATCGAATACTCCCACTTTACGTTACCACTTTTGTAGTATGTAATTGTTCCTAGTATAAATGAAGGTAGAGTAAAAGCGAGAAGGGTGGTTCCCTGTGCAAGTTTCTGATCAAAATTAAAAACATATACCATAAAAGGCACAAGGAATATAGCCCCCCCTATTCCCAAAAGCCCACTGAAAACACCTGTGAAAATAGCAAAAACGAAAATAGCCACTAAGTTAAGTATTTCCATAAATCCCCCTAAGAATTAAGAAGTTTAGATAATATTTGATTGACGAGTTTCGGATCTGCTTTACCTTGGGTTTTCTTCATAACTTGACCGACTAGGAAACCTATTACATTAGTCTTACCTGATTTGTATTTTTCAACCTCTGCAGGGTTTTCTTGCAAAACAAGTTTACAGATTTCTTCTATTTGTCCTTCATCTGAAACTTGTATCAGTCCCCTTTCTTCAACAATTTTTGAAGAATCCTTGCCTGTTTGTATCATTTCTGGGAATATTGTTTTTGCTATCTTTATGTTTATCTTGTTTTCATCCATTAACCTAAGGAGTTCTGCTATTTGGTATGGTTTGACAGTAAAATCTGTTATTTCTTTATTTGTTTCGTTTAGGTATCTTAAAACCTCAGACATTATCCAGTTAGAAACTTTCTTAGGGTCGCCTTTGTAGTGCTTTACAGCTTCTTCAAAATAATCTGCTAGTTCTCTACTTTCTGTAAGTATGGAAGCATCATACTTTGGTAGGTTGTATTGCTCTATAAATCTCTTATATTTCTGATATGGCAGTTCAGGTAGTTTTCTCTTGAGAGATTCTACGTACTCATCTGTTAGCACCACTGGTGGTAGGTCAGGGTCAGGGAAATATCTATAGTCTTCGGCTTCTTCTTTTGTTCTCATTGTGAATGTTTTACCGCTTTCAACATCGAAAAGCCTGGTTTCTTGGACTATCTTTTCACCTTTCTCTAACAAGGAAATTTGCCTCTTGATTTCATATTCCAGAGCTTTTTTGAGGAAATTGAAAGAATTCATGTTTTTTATTTCTACCTTAGTGCCTAGTTTTGTATCTCCTTTTCTTCTTACTGATACATTAGCATCTACCCTGAGAGAACCTTCTTCCATGTTAACATCACTTACACCTATGTATTTCATTGTATTTCTTAAGGTTTGTAGGTAATAATACGCTTCATCAACACTAAACATGTCGGGATATGAAACAATTTCAACTAAAGGTACACCTGCACGGTTTAAATCAACGTAGCTTACATTTCCTGAGTGTATCAATTTACCAGCGTCTTCCTCAAGGTGAGCTCTTATTATCCTTACTTTTTTGATTGTACCGTCAGGCATTTCAAACTCTAGGTATCCTTCGTAGTTTAGGGGCATATCATACTGAGATATCTGATACCCCTTAGGTAAGTCAGGATAAAAGTAGCTTTTCCTGTCAAACTTTGTATACCTAGCTACTTTACAGTTTAGTGCTAAGCCGACTAGAATAGCTTTTTCTAGTGCTTCTTTGTTGAGTCTGGGTAGCACGCCAGGGTATCCCATACAAACAGGGCATGTATTGCTGTTCGGCTCAGCTCCAAATTCTGTAGAACAATTACAGAACAGTTTCGTTTTAGTATTTAACTGTACATGAACTTCTAAACCGATGACTGGTTCGTACTCCATAATCCCACCTAAAAAATTTTGTTAAAATTTTAATACTAGAACATATAAAATATCATTTTAGTATAGTCTCGTTATGTCTGTGTCTTTGAAGTAGAATTTGATGATTTCCCTGTAGTTGTATCCTTGTTCTGCCATTTCTTTGGAGCCCCATTGAGATAACCCAACACCATGCCCCCATCCGTAACCACTGAACTTTATAACTTTGTCTTTTAACTCTACGCTAAATTTAGGACTTAGAATGGAAGGTATTAATTCCCTTAACTTATGTACAGAGATGGTATTACTTATTTCTTCACCGTTTTTTGTTATTCCGATGATGTTTACTTCTTTCACTGAGCCTGAAGGTAACCTATAGGGAATGATTATTTCTTTGATTGTTATATTTTCTGAGCCAAATATGATTTTGGAAAATTCGCGAGTACTGATAGTTGTATCCCATCTAGACCTGTAGTTGAATTTCGAAAAATTATCTACAGATGGTTTTAGATAAGGTAGGCTTTTGTCTAGAAGTAAGCTAGAATCTTCTATAAATCCACCTGAAGTAGCATGAAAAAAAGCTGGTATTATTTCGTCTTTGTGGGTTATAACAAGTCCTCTTGTGTCAATTACTGCTCTTGTGGACTTAGGGTGTAGGTTTCTTAGTCCTTTGTAAACTTGGGATTTATAGGAAGCGTAAACATCAAACAATATATTTTTTGAATTCTTTATTGAATAAAGTGCATACGTTCGAGACGCTATAGCTTGTGCTTTTAGTGCTTCGATTGACCATGTTGCTGGCATCTCGGAAGGTACAACACACTCTAAATACTGTTCTAGCGGTAAAACATTTATTAGGTAAATGTAACCGTTAGTTAATACCACTCTAAATATACCGGGGTATTCTATTCCGTTGTAGCTGATTGTTGAGCTTGAGTAGATTTCTACTGTGTCTGTTTCACTAGTGGAGTCGTTTATTACTAGTCCTGATTCATTAGCTTTTATTTCTATCCTGTTTTCAATAGCCTTGCCGAATAAAGAACCACCAATTACAGTGAATGTTCCTTTTGATTTAAATTCTATCTTCCCGTAAGGGGGTAATCTGTCTATGAGTACTCTGATTAACGGTTCTTCATTTATCTCGTTCTGAGGTACTGGTGACATACAGCTGAATATGAAGACCGAACTAAGAAAAATTAATAAAGGAGGTAGTATATGTCTGAATTTTCTCAATTCCATATTATAATACCCCTGTTTGAATAATTTTATAGGATTTCCTAGGAGTGAGTCAAGAAGGAATAATAAGGTTTGTTGAGAAATTCAGGTTCTTTGGAATTTACTTGAAGTAGAATTGGCTTAAGGTATGGAATTTTTAGGGCTATCTATATTTTTTACTTTGGAGATGCTATGCATCGGAGATGCTACGCATCAGAGATGCTATGCATCTCTATCTTAACATTAAAGATAAACAACAGGTATGGTAATCAAGCTTATGTTGATGTAGGTTAGATTTTTAGAAATTTTTGAATGATGTTGGTTGTGTATTTTACTATATAGATGGGGGGTATTATGAATAAAGTATCTGGGGGTGTAATTGCTCCAAGAGGTTTTAAAGCTACCGGGGTAGCAAGTGGGATAAAAATATCAGGTAAAAAGGATATGGCTTTGATACTTTCTGATAAGCCTTGTGCAGTTGGTGCTGTTTTCACAACGAATATCTTCAAAGCAGCTCCCATAATTGTGAGTCAGGAAATAATAAAAGCAAACCCTACAGGGATAAGAGGTATAGTAGCTAACAGTGGTAATGCTAATTGTTTGACTGGAGAAGAGGGAATTAAGAATGCTCGCACAATGGTAGAAATCACCGAAAAATACTTGAATTTACCTAGTAATTCAATACTTGTTGCTTCTACTGGAATAATAGGTAAACAGTTACCCATGAGTATAGTAGAATATGGAATATCAAAGCTTGTTCAAAGAATCTCTGTAGAAAATAGTTCTTCCTTAGCAGCAGAAGGAATAATGACAACTGATACAAAAATAAAACAGACTTCGTATCAGTATATTTCTGGCTTAGAGTCTTTTAGGATTGGTGCTATAGGTAAAGGCAGTGGAATGATAAACCCATCAATGGCAACAATGTTGTGTTTTGTTACTACCGATGCAAAGATAAGCTATGAACTTCTTAACGAAGCTCTGAGGGAAGCAGTAGAGGAAACTTTTAATAGAATTACGGTTGATGGTGATATGAGTACGAATGATACGGTATTTGTGTTAGCTAATGGTAACTCAAGCTTTGAAGTGAAGGAAAAGGACGAAAAGTATCAAATATTTCTTGAACACTTAAAAGCTACTCTTAATGACATAGCTTTGATGATAGTTGAGGATGGTGAGGGGGTGACCAAAGTCGTAAAAATTAATGTTATAAACGCAAAGAAGCAGGAGGAAGCTGAGAAAGTAGCTAGAAGAGTAGCTAATTCTTTACTTGTAAAAACTATGTTATTTGGCGAAAATCCTAACTGGGGTAGAATAATAGCAGCTATAGGCTCATCAGGCGTGAATATAAATCCTTCGAAACTTCAAGTAAAGGTAAACAATGTAACAATATTTGAAGAAGGTAATTTCATAGGCTATGAGAAAAACGACATACTGAAAGATAAAATGATAACGATTGATATTAATCTTAATCTAGGTAAGTTCTCATATTTTGTTTATTCAACAGACCTTAGCTACGATTATGTTAAAACAAATGCTGAGTATACATAATAGGTTCTAAGTTTTCAGTGCATTAGAAATTCTTTAAGAACCATTTTTGTGGCACTTTTGCTCAAAGTACTTTTTTAAATAGTGTTTTACCCTTAGAATTTTAGGTTGGGTGCTTAATAGCACATTCTTTAGTATTTTGACTATAAACTTGAAGTTTGTTCACTATATTTTTTATTCTTATTCTAGCCTTTTCTTAGAAGGGGAAAGAGATGGTTGGAACTGTAAAAATAGGTGTTATTGGTGGTAGCGGGCTTTATAATTTTTCATCGGCTAAGGTTATTGATGAAATAGACATTGATACTCCTTTTGGTAAGCCTTCGGATAAGATAACTATAGTTGATGTTGAAGGTAAAAAGGTAGCATTCCTGCCTAGGCATGGAAGAGGGCATGTGTATCCACCTACACATATTCCAATGAAAGCAAATATTTGGGCTTTGAAATATTTAGGTGTCAAAAAGCTTATAGGAGTGAGTGCTGTAGGTAGCTTGAGGGAAGAACTTAAACCGATGGATTTTGTTATACCGTCACAGCTTATAGATTTCACAAGGTGGAGGGAATTGACATTTTTTGGAGTTGGGCTTGTTGGGCATGTTTCGATGGCAGATCCATTTTGTAATGAACTATCAAGTGAGATAAAAAGAATAATTGATGAGAACCTTAAGGATATAACAGTTCATACGGGTAAGACATATATAACTATTGAGGGACCTCAGTTTTCAAGTAGAGCTGAGAGCCATATGTTTAGGCAATGGGGAGCTGATATAATTGGGATGACAGCGGCAGGTGAAGCAAAACTAGCTAGGGAAGCAGAAATATGTTATTCTCTTATATCTATGGTGACAGATTATGATTGTTGGTATGAAGGGCATGAAGATGTCACTGTCGAGATGGTCCTTAGTTATATGAACAAAAATATAGGAAATATTCTCAGAATGTTGCCAGTCATAATTAAAAACATTGACGAAGACAGAAAGTGTTCTTGTGAGGAGGCAGCTAAATTTGCTATAATGACTTCAAAGGATAAGATACCTCAGGATGTTAAGAAGAAGCTAGCGATTTTCTATGAAAAGTATTGGAGTTAATTTATGAGAATCCTTATATTAGGAGCTCCGGGGGCTGGTAAGGGAACACAAAGTAAGTTCATCAGTGAGAAGCTTAATATTCCTCATGTCTCAACAGGTGATATCCTCAGGAAGGAAATTAGTCTGAGTACGGAGTTAGGGAAAAAAGTAAGGGAGTATGTCGAGAGCGGTAAACTAGTTCCTGATGAGATAATAGCTGATATTCTTTTAAATGAGCTTAAGAATGATATATACAAAAATGGTTATATTCTCGATGGATTTCCTAGAAACTTGAACCAAGCAAAAATACTGGAAGAGAAAGGTATTGCTTTTGATAAGGTTATTTTGATTGATGCCTCAGAGGATGAAATAGTCAAAAGGCTGAGTGGTAGAAGGGTTTGTAAAAACTGCAATGCAGTTTTTAATGTATACTACAACAAACCTAAAGTTGATGGTATCTGTGACTACTGCGGAGGAGAATTAATACAGAGGGATGATGATAAGGAAGAAGTTGTTAGAAACAGGTTCAAAGTTTTCTATGAGCAAACGATGCCAGTTATAAACTATTATGAGCAAAAAGGTGTTTTAATAAAAGTTAATGGAAATAATTCACTTGACGATATAAAAAATGAAATTTTCAGTCTTCTTGGGGTAGGTTGATGGCTAAAGATGATGTTTTAAAGTTTGAGGGTGTGATTATTAAGCAATTGCCAAATTCAATGTTTAAAGTTAAGCTTGATAACGGTAAAGAGGTTTTGGCGGTTCCTTCTGGCAAGATACGCATAAACTCCATAAAGATGATAGAAGGGGATAAGGTAGTTGTTGAGTTCTCACCTTATGATCTCACAAAAGGTAGAATTGTATACAGGTACAGGTAGTCGAATAATTTATGATAAGAGAAGGTGAACCAATATACTTATTCAACTCGGATAAGGCAAAATATCTAGTTATTTTCAAACCTAATGGATTCTTTCAATGTCATCTTGGGAAGTTAGTTTTCCCAGAAAAAGTTGAATGGGGACAGGTCTTAGAAACAAGTAAGGGACATAAGTTTTTTGTCCTAAAGCCTTCAATAGCAGATTTAGTGGTGAATGTTACCCGAAAAACCAACATAATGTACCCTAAAGACATAGGTTATATTTTGATGAACTCAACATTGAGAGATGGAGCTAAAGTTATTGAAGTTGGTACAGGTTCAGCTGGCATGACTACAGTTCTGGCAATTCTAGTTGGTCCTAATGGTAAGGTTTTCTCTTTTGATAGGAGAGAGGAACATTTAAACAATGCTAAGAAAAATCTTGAGAAGTATGGACTTTTGGATAGGGTTGTTCTTGAAGTTAGAGATGTTGCTATTGATGGCTTTGGTATAGATGAAGCAGATTTGTGTATTATTGATTTACCTGAACCTTGGACAATAATTCCTCATGCGAAAAAGTCACTGAAAGGTGGTGGAACAGTAAGTATTGTGGTACCTACTATAGAACAAGTACAGGAAACATTTAAAAGTTTGAAAAACCACAATTTTGTTAGGATAAAAGCTATTGAGTTACTTGAGAGAGAAATATATCTAAGAGAAGGAATAACGAGACCAAAAGAAAGAATGGTAGCCCACACTGTTTACGTTATACACGCATATAACACTTTGTAGATATAGTAGGCTTGACCTAAAAGGTCAAGCCTATTGCAAGTTAAAGCTTTATGAGTTAAGGAAATTACCGACTCTACCTACTAATTCTTTTGAAATCTTTAGTGTTTTACTTCCTTCATCCCATTTTGCTGGACAAACCTCATCAGGGTGTTTTGCGAGATAAACATGCGCTTTTACTTTTCTCAATAATTCATCGGCGTTTCTACCTACATTGTCGTAAGTTATCTCAATACCTACTAGTACACCGTCAGGATTGATTATAAAAGTGCCTCTTCTGGACATACCTTTCTCTTCATTGTATATTCCAAACAATTTTGATATTGTACCATTACCATCCGACCCCATTTTGAATTTTACATTTTTAAGAAGTGGTTCAGTTTTCTGCCAAGCCATATGTACATATTTACTATCCGTAGACATTGAAAATACTTCTGCTCCTAACTTCTTCAAATCTTCATACTTATCAGCCAAGTCTTTTAGCTCTGTTGGACAAACAAAAGTGAAGTCACCAGGATAAAAGAAGAGAATAACCCACTTACCCTCTTTCAAAACGTCTTCAAGGTTAACAACCTTAAAATCTTCTTCTACTGGATCATAAACATCAAAAATTAAGTTTGGTACTTTGTCACCAACCTTCAAAACCTCTGTCATAAGCCCCCCTTAAAATTTAAATATGATACAAAATATATAGACAAAAGTCAAGACGAATGGAAGGTGTTGAAGAATTCAACTTTTCTTAAGTTTACTTGAGCAAACAATTACTCGAAGTAGTGTCTTCTCATTTGAATACTTTCAAGGAGCGAGGAGAGGCTTTGCCTCTCTAGGTTATTAAGTGTATAAAGAGTCTAAGCCTCGTATTTTTTGTACTCTTCCTTAATTATTGAGATAATCTTGTCTACTGCTTCACTGACAGGTATTTCGTAAGTTTGTCCGTTATCCCTTCTTTTTACTTCTATTTTGTTTTCATTTATTGCCTTTTTACCTACTATGATTTTGAATGGTATTCCCATGAGGTCTAAATCGTTCATTCTGACACCCATGGTTTCGTCTCTGTCATCTATGGCTATATCAACATTTTTACTTAAAAGTTCTTCGTAAATTTTGTTTGATATTTCCATTATTTTTTCATCTTTTGTTGCTATTGGAACTATTACGCATTCAAAAGGTGCTATTGTTATTGGCCATATTATTCCCTTTTCGTCATTACTTGTTTCTATAACTGCTGCTATAGTTCTATCGACTCCTATACCGTAACACCCCATTATAGGGTGTATTCTGTTACCGCTTTTATCGAGAACAGTAACATTCATAGACTCTGTATATTTATAGCCAAGCTTAAATATGTGTCCTACTTCTATCCCTTTTGTTTCCTCGAGACTACCACCACAATTTTTACATATATCGCCAGCCTTTGCAGTCCTGATATCGGCAAATTCCTTGACTTCGAAATCCCTTCCAATGTTGACATTTATTATGTGCTTATCGGTTTTGTTTGCTCCGGTTATAGCGTTCTTTATGTTTTTAATTGAGAAGTCTCCTATAACTCTTATTTCTTTCTTTAGACCTACAGGACCAGCAAATCCAACCTTTGCACCTGTTACTTCTTCTATGATTTCAGGAGTGGCTAGTTCTAATTCGGCTGCACCTAGGTAATTTTTCAACTTTACTTCGTTTATGTCCAAATCTCCCCTTATAAGTACAGCTACAGGTTTACCGTCAGCCATGTATATTATGGTTTTTATGAATTTCTTAGGGGAGGTATTAAAGAATTTAGTTAGGTCCTCTATTGTAAAAACGTTTGGTGTATCAACCTCTTTAAGTTCTCCCATTGTTTCATTTTCAACTACGTCGTCGTCCTTTAAGATGGATTCTGCTCTTTCAACATTTGCGTAGTAATTACAAGTAGGGCAGTGGATTATTGTAGCTTCGCCTACTGAAGAGAATACCATGAATTCTTCACTCCTTGTACCCCCCATGCTCCCGACGTCAGCCTCTACAGGCAGAGCGTTAAGTCCAACTCTTTTGAATATTCTTATATAAGCTTCTCTCATTTTGTTGTAGCTTTCATCTAGCCCTTTCTCGTCAATGTCAAACGAGTATGCATCCTTCATAGTAAATTCTCTACACCTCATTACTCCGAACCTTGGTCTTATTTCATCTCTAAACTTCTTTGCGATTTGGTAGAGTGTCAAGGGGAGTTGTTTGTAAGAACTTACAGTTCTTCTGACAATATCGGTAAATGCTTCTTCATGCGTAGGACCAAGCACAAGCCAATTATCCTTTCTATCCTTTATTCTTATCATTTCCTTGCCCATGATGTCATATCTGCCACTTTCAATCCATAGGCTAGCAGGTGTAAGTATTGTAGGTAATGCTTCTATTGCTCCGGCTCTGTTCATTTCCTCTCTTATTATATTTACAACCTTGTTGTAAACTCTGAAGCCTATCGGCAGATAGCCGTATAAACCACTTTCTTCCTTGTACACTAGTCCAGCTCTAATCATAAGCTTGTGGCTTATTACCTCGGCGTCTTTAGGGTCTTCCCTTAAAGTGAATATAAGGTATTTGCTGAACCTCATAATCTTTCTCCATATTTGAAATTAATTTTCAGAAATAAACAACTCTATTTTCAAAAATGCTGAGTAAGAGGCATTGCCTCTCAAGTGGTAACGAGGTGAATTTTTGTTATAGAATAGTTGTTATGGCTAGGAGTGTCAAGGTTGGTGTTATAGGTTTTGGAACTGTTGGTGGTGGGGTTGTTGACATACTTCAACAAAACAGGGAACTAATAAAAAACAGAACAGGAGTTAATATTGAACTCAAAAGTGTAGTTAGTAAGAGTTTCTCTAATGTTGGGGTTGAGATACTTTATGCAAAAAAGTTAAGTGATTACAACGATGTTATAAACGATGAAGAGATAGATATAGTTGTTGAGCTTGTTGGAGGAATAGATGTACCATTTGATATAATATCAAAAGCTATTTCCAAAAAAAAGAGTGTAGTTACAGCTAACAAGGCACTTTTAGCGGAAAGAGGGCATATTCTATTTAGAATGGCTGAAGAGAATGGAGTAACAATAGGGTTTGAAGCAAGTGTAGCAGGAGGAATACCAATAATAAGGTCAATAGCCGATGCAATGGTAGGAGACAAGGTAAGCGAAATATTGGGAATCCTCAATGGTACTACAAACTTCATTCTAACAAAAATGTTCGAAGAAAATATAGAGTTTGAAGAAGCTCTTAAGGAGGCGCAAAGGCTAGGATTTGCTGAGGCTGACCCTTCACTGGATATAGATGGTATAGACACAGCACACAAAATTACTATACTCTCACAACTTGCTTTCAACACTTTTGTAGATTTCAACTCCGTACATATCGAGGGGATAAGAAATATATCACTGATGGATATCAAATATGCGTATGAAATGGGATTTGTACTAAAGCTACTGGGTATAGCTAAACTTGATGATGACGGTAAGGTTGAGATAAGAGTTCACCCGGCTCTTATAAGTAAAGATAATCAATTAGCATCTGTTAAAAATGAGTATAATGGGGTTTTGGTCAAAAGCAAGAACTTAGGTATAACAATGTATTACGGTAAAGGAGCGGGGAGATATCCGACGGCTGTTTCTGTGGTTTCTGATATCGTTGAAATAGCTAAAAACTTGGATAATCCGAGAAGAGTAAACAAGATTTCTCATTTCACGGAAAGAGAAGTGAAGCCAATGGGAGATATACTCTCTAAGTATTATCTCAGGTTCCTGGTTATAGATAAGCCTGGAGTTCTCAGTATCATTTCAAAAATCCTTGGTGATAACAATATAAGCATAGCATCTGTGATACAGAAAGAGGTTATGCCTCATGAGTTTGTGCCTCTTGTGATGGTTACACACCATGCAAAAGAAAAAGATTTGATGAAAGCAGTTGCAGAAATTAATAGCTTGAATGTAGTAAAAGGTAGTGGTGCAGTAATAAGAATAGTAGATGATCTAAAATAGATTCTAAAACTATTGTAAATTTCATACCGAAATTGTTATATTATTTATAGAGGGATAGAGAGATGCTATGCTCGATATGTGGTAAGAATGAGAGTATAGTGACTATTTCGTTTGCTTTGGGTAACGAAACTCAGTCTATTTATATATGTGAAGAGTGCATGAATAAGTTCGGTTTGTCGATGGATAAGATAAGCGAATTTGTTACATCGGTACTGGAAGATTTACAGGAAGAAGAAGTTGATAAGAAGAAAGATATAACAGTATTTCAAAGACTTCTAGATACTATAGCTAATAGTAAATCTTCAGAAGAAGAATTCAAAGCAATGAATTTTAGCAAGGAAACAGAAAAAAGGTGCCCTGTTTGTAAGAGTACTGAAAAAGATATCCTTTCAACTGGACATTTTAGATGTATGAGTTGCTTTGAAACTTTCAAAGATAAACTGGCTAAGAAGGTATCAATGTTCAATGGTAATGTTCCTAGAGCTTACATGTTAATGTGGCTAGATGAGAAATTCAAGCATTACCTAAAAGGTAAGCTTGATGTTGCAGTAATAAAGGAAGACTTCGAAAGGGCTTCACAGATAAAGAAAATCATTGATAGAATATCTAAGTAGGAACTAGATTACTCTGGTTTGTTCAGGAATTAGTTTTAGTAATAGGAAAAGAAAGTGATTTAGTAGGATTCGAAAGTCATTATACGAAGAATATGTAGCAGTTGGGAAGTGTTCATCTCTTAGGAAGAATTCTTTGGAAGTAGTCTTTGTATTTTGTAATTTTGGTTTTATCGTTTTATAATATCGATCATGTTAATATATGCCATACGATAAGGAAGTATTAGAAAAGGCTAAAAAAATAGGGTTTTTTGAAAGAAAACCGGATGCTGAATACCTCAAAGTAGATGAAAGGGAGAGGCAAAAACTTGCTGAAAAACTAAAAAAAGCAACATCGTCAACAAGTGTTGCTCCTAATACAACAATCTCGGGTGGTGTTGAGGTAGTGGAGTTACCAGTGAGAAACAATGAAATTCTAAATGTACAACTGACGTTCTGGGATAGGTTGATAATGTTTATAATTTCTTTGTTAGGGTTGGGGACTCAGGAAGAGTACAAGAAAAACAAAGCATTAAAAATGATAGAGCAAAGGTTAAAAAGGTCAAAGCCTGTAATGGTTGATTTCTCGAGGAGGTACTTATCAGGTAACTTTGGTAAAGTAATTCTTTCACTATACGATCAAGCAAAAGTTCTTAGGACTATCTTTGACATATTCCTGAATAACGAAAATATCTGGAAAGGGGTGGGAGTAGAAAAATCTTCTTGTGAATATCTATTTGAAACTATAACCAATCTAGAGAGTGTTGTTGAAGATTATAAGAACTTAAACCAAAACATTAGAAGTATCGTTGACAAAACAAATAGTCTGAAAACGGCTCTCAAAATTGCGGAAGATGAAATAAGTAGAGTACTCAAGGCTATACCTCAAGAATTAGTACAAAGAGCGAACAATATATTCAATACTTTGATGAAATTTAGAGAATTTGCATTCTTTGACTTTGAAACAATAGTTAGGAAATTTACTCTTAGTTCAGAACTTAAAGGAGGTTCAATATCATTTAAGCCTGTTTCGCCTCAGGGGTTGATTAACCACTTAAAGGATTTGGAAAGTATACTTTTGTCTCTAGAACTAGATAATCTGTATGTTTATGAATACATCAAGTTAATGGTAAGTTATATTGAGCTTTTTACTCCTTCAGCTAAGGAAATGGGAGAGCTAAAACAGAAAATAAACGAAGAATTCTTCAATAGCCTAAGGGATAAGATAAATAAGTTAATGATAACAGATGTTATATCAGTTATAGCCAATGACCCTACTCATAAACCTTTTGTTATAAAAACCTCATATTCTCTATTCAACGAGTTCACAAATGTTCTGATGGACAAGTATAAAAGAATAATAGTCACCTTGATGGAAGAAAAAAATAGCAAACTCATAGAGAAGTACCTTAGCATGATGTTTGGTAAGCCTATAGAAATCCCTGAGTTTGGCATATACTCAACTAATGTCAGTAAACTTTTCTCGAAGTATGGCTTACCAATGTTTCTGTACAGTAAGGCTGTGGGTGTAACTAGTTTGTTTGTTAAGGAAGTATGGGAATCTTATCTAGCTACAACGCTAAACACACTAATAGTGAGTGGGAGCTTTTCAGAAAAGTCTTTACAAAAGACATTGTCAGAGCTTTATGCAAAGGTTGAGCCAGTTGTTGCCAAAATGAATAGTTTTATAAAGGCAGTTGAACAAGGTGGTGAATACCATGTGCTTCTTTCTAGATTCATATCTAATCCTTCTCTGATGCTAAACGAATCTAACAAAAAGATAATAGAGAGAAAAGTACTCATAATTAATAGTGTAGCCTATGAGTTCTTAGGAGCTATGAGGGATATATTTAGCGGGATACATAAAATTCTGTCATTTGTTGTTGAGGATATATACGCACCATTCCCTAAGGTAGTTGTAAATATACACAAGATTGGAGGTGTGAGTAATAGAAACTTTCTTGAGAATTTGGAGAAGTCTGTTGAAAAACTCAATGGGTATGTCTCAATACTAAAGTTATTCATAGAAGAATAAGTAATATGAGGGAATTTAATATTTTGGATCACACAGCAGACATAATGATAGAGGGAATTGGTGAGACTTTGGAAGAAGCTTTTGAGGCAATAGCCTTGGCTTTGGTAAGCGTTATGGTTGATATGAAAAGCATAAAAAATAAATACAGGTTAAGTGGAGAAGTCAAAACAGAAAGCAGAGACCTTGAAGATCTTCTTGTTGATTTTTTGAACAAGTTAATTTTCTTAAAGGATGCTAAAAAATTCATTTTTAACGATATAGGAGTCAGAATAAAAGAAGAAGGTAATAGCCTTGTTGCGAAATTTGAACTAAAAGGAGATTATTATACTGGTGGTGAATATGAGTTCAGTATAGATGTTAAAGGGGCGAGCTATAGTGCTGCTAAAGTAGAAAAGGTTGGTGATAGATATATTTGTAGATGTGTAGTTGATGTGTAGGTGATTATGGAAAGATACAAAGAAATCAGAATAGGAATAGTTGTAATTTTAGGACTTTTTGTGATAATTTTAGGTCTTTACCTAGCGGGTTCTTTACCTTTCTTTGAGAGAGGGTACAGAATCTATGTTAAGTTTTCGTACCTGGGTAATCTACCGATAGGCGGAAGTGTTAAACTTGCAGGAGGAATAAAAGTAGGTACCATAGAATCAGTAAAAGAAAACCCGAAGGAGGGGGGCGTTATCGTTGTACTTAAGATAGATAAAAAATATAAAATAAACCGTGATGCAATATTTATAATTCAATCTACATCTCTAGTTGGTGAAAAATATATAGATATCATAAATTACACAGGTAACCCCCCATACCTGAGAGATGGTGATGTTGTTGAAGGGCAATCTGTAGGTTCGTTAACAGAGGCTATCTCGGATATTTATGCTTTTTTCAAGAAAATAATTAGTAAAATCGAAAGTACACCAAATATAGGTAGTAGCCTTGACAGGTTAGTCCTTTCGATATATTACCTAGAAGAAATTCTAGAGGAGATAAATAAAAATAAAGAACATATTTCGTCATCGATAAAAGACGTATCAGAGATCGCATCTACATTGAAAGTAGCTCTTGAAGATGCAAAAAGAGCTATCAAAGATATAAGTACAGCGGCAAATAGCTTAGGTTCTTTGGAAATAAGAAAACTAAACAATGTAATAAACTCACTTGAGTTTACAGTAAATCAAATAAACAAATCCCTAACTAATACTAATTCTACTATAAGTGTTCTATTTGATGAGGAAACAGGAAAGAGTTTAAGAAGAACAATAAGAAACCTCGAGGTTTTCTCTAAAAAGATATCAGATGATCCTTCATCTCTAATAAAATTCTTTAAATAGCCAAGTGCGTGCTTCGTAGAACTTCTTTTTAGAGTTAGGAGAGGTGATAGCCTCTCTTAGAATTTTAAGGTAGGTGAAGTGCTTATAGCGCCTTCTCAATTGAGTACTCTCTAAGTACCTTAGAGCGCTTTTTTAAACTGTTTTGGTGAGGAAGGGGGTGAAACATCTCAATAAAGTAGGGTGTGTGCTTAATAGTACTTTCTTATTAGAGTTAAGGGATGTTAAGCGTCCTTTCTTATTTTAAATTAATAAGCAGGCAGTAACCTGAAACAGATATAACCTATTGAATTTTCAGAGACTTTCCGATTATGTTGAAAGGGAGTTTTGTTTTTTTCAAAATTTTTTATTACCAAGGAACAATAATGTCTGACATAAATAACACGAACATACAAGGAAGTTATAAGCGCCAGTTTAAGAAACTTGATAGGTCTATCAAGATGGTTAATGAGTTCTCTGAATTCTTGAAATTACTTGACTTAAGAGAAATCGGAATGTTAAGGGTGATGATGCTCAGATTCATGATTGAGTCGGTAGAAGCTAGTTTAGGTAGGATTATGGAATTTAAGGATGATCAGTTTGTTGTGATAGAATCTTTTTCGTATAGAGGTGGTAGGATATCTAACAGGAGGATATCCTCACAGGATAGGGTTATCGATAAAGGTAAGCCAGAGTATAAAGATATTTATGAAGTGGTTAAGAAAGAATTCCCGGTTATACTAAAGTATGTTACTCTTGATTGGATTGATAGAAAAAACTGTGGCTCTAAGGAATTTACTTGTTCTGTAATAAGGGTTCCTGTTGTTGTTAATGACAAGGTCAGATATGTAGCAGAATTAATTAAAAAGGTATCTTCTAGAAGTGCTCCTTTTGATGAGGAAGATCTTTCAACTGTAACTATAATATCAAATATAGCGTCTGCTATTTTTACAAATGCTGAACTATTTAACAGTGCTATCCATGATAAACTTACTAATTTGTATAATGTACATTACTTTAGGGAACTCGTATCTAATGAGCTTGTGAAAGTTTTGAAGTTTAAAACGAATTTTTCGTTGGCTCTTATTGATTTGGATCACTTTAAGAGTATAAACGACACTTACGGGCACAATGTTGGTGATGAGGCTTTAAAGTTCTTTTCCAGAGTCTTGAGTGAGGAGTTTCGAAGAGCTTCTGACGTAGTGGCTAGGTATGGGGGAGACGAGTTTATAGTTGCTTTCCCTTCAACTAATGCTGAGGGAGCTTATATAGTTTGTGAGAAAGTCAGAAAAAGACTTAACAAAGAACCCCTTTTGGTTAATGGTATTACTCCGATTTTCCTTACTACTAGCATAGGTATAGCTGAGATTAGCCAGGAAGATATAGAAGGCAAAGATAATACTGATGAGATATTTAAGAGATTGTTTTTAAAGGCAGATACTGCTCTTTATAATTCTAAGAGGACGGGTAGGAATAGAATAACTATCTATTCACCTGAAATGCCACTGATTGAAGAGAGGGAGTTATGACATCGTATAGGGAAATTTCAGATACTATCGAGAAATTAATAAAGAATGACCAAACTGCAAAAATGTACTATGATGATATGATATCTAAGTCAAAGTTAGGAGAACTGGGTAAAGATGGTAACTTGCACCCCTTTATAACTTACGTACTTTCAAAAGTCAAGCAAGTTCATGGTGATGTTGATTTGAAAGAAATGAAAAGAGGTATAATTTATTTTTATTCTAAAAACTTCTTGGGTATAGATGCAGATCTTTGGTAGTGTGTATGAAGGAAATTTTACCAAAACAGATAGAGAGCCTTATAAATATACTAAGTACTATACCTGGTATAGGGTCTAAGACTGCCGAGAGAATATCATTTTACATAATAACCTCTAAAGACAACATGGTACAAAAGTTGATTGATGTTTTTTCTGATATTAAGGAAAATATCAAAATATGTTCTGAATGTGGAATGATATCGGATACTGATCCTTGTCATATATGTTTGTCACCTGATAGAAATAGGGAAATTCTGTGTGTAGTTGAGAAACCAACTGATGTTATAACTATAGAAAAGACGGGAGAATATAACGGACTATATCATGTTTTGTGGGGAGTCATATCACCCCTCGAAGGAGTTGGCCCTTCGGATATAAATATCTCTAAGCTCATTGAAAGAATTAAGAAATTGGGGATAAAGGAGGTTTTCTTTGCTCTTGATCCTGATTCAGAAGGGGAAACGACAATGGCTTTTATAGTTTCAAAGTTAAGGGATATAGGAAACTTAAGTATAACTACTATCGCCAGAGGAATACCGTTAGGTGGGAACATAGAATACTCAGATATGTATACATTGTCAAGAGCTATAAGGTTTAGGACAAAGTTGAACGATAATTTATGAATAATGAAGATAAGATATTGGGTATATATAATAACTTTATTTTCTATTTCATGGTTGTCATTTCCTCAGAATAAAAATGAGTACGATACTCTGAATAAGGCTGTTTCACTCATAGCTCTGAAAAATTACGATGAGGCTATAGAGGTTCTTAGGTCCATAACTTCTACAAATGAAGGAATAATCAGAAAAGTAAATTACTATCTTTCTGAGTGCTACTTTTTGAAAAAAGATTTCTCTAATGCTTTTTATTTTGGTGAGAAGGTACTTAAAGATAAAAGTTATGACTTTTATTATCAAAAGAGCTTGTACGATGTTATAGTTTCATCATATATGATGAATGACTTTAGTAAAAGTATAAATTACTCAAAAGAGTATTTGGATAAGTTTGGTGACTCTTGGGGCCTTGAAGAGAATGTTTTTATCATCCTTGTTAATTCTTTGCAAGCTATTGGTAGGATTGATGAGGCTGTAAGCTTTTTGGAAAAGTATAAAGATAAGTACCCTGGACTATATTCCTCAATTAAGCCAACTATTGCTAATAGAGAGGTTAAGTATGAGAGTAAAAATGGAAGTATCCAAAATAGCCAGATTAGTGAATCAGAGTTGAGAGAAATAATAAACAGTATAAAGAAGAATTTAGAGGAAATATCCAAAAGAAGGGATAGGGAATTAGAGAAGATGGAAGGTATAATCGAACTTCTTTCCATGAAAGAGGAACTTCTAAAGCTAAAAAAGTACAAGATGATATCTGAATGAGAGAGATGATAGAGCTCTTGAAAGAGAGTTATGAGTAAATTGATAATTTTTTATTGGAGATGAAGGTATGAAGTTACCTGTAAGCAAGAATCCTGTGCTGATTTATCCTTTAGTTACGGAGATTGAAGACCAGACAATGTTGAAGATATATGATGTTGTTTTCTCTTCAAAGAACCCTATTAAAGACATCAATGCTCTTAGGAATAAGTTGAAGGATAAAAGGTTTTTTGAGAAATTCTTTCTACTTCTTACAGGTATAAAGATAGAAGAGGAGTTAGCAGAGCAGTTATGGGATGAGATAGCGAAGTATCATAATTATTTGATATCTTCTTTAGGAAGACCTATACATATAACGGCAACTATAGCAGAGTATTTTTTGAATATTAAGAGATATTTGAAGAATCCTTCGGTGATGGATTTGATACTGACAGAAAAGATAAAGGACAAAATAATTCAAGATATTCTAACGGGAATGTATAAGGGCCATTTATTTGAGAAATTTGTGACAAGAGAGCTCAATAGGTCAAAAAGACATGGTCATAAATTTTCTTTGTTAATATTACAAATCAACGGACTTGAGAGTGCAACGATTTCTGGTCATACCTCAGTTGCTCTTCAAACTGTTATAAGTGTGGCTTCAATAATAAATTCATCGAAGAGAGCAGAAGATGAAGCGTTTAGGTTTAGCATGAGTAAATTCGGTATGATACTTCCACATACAGATAAGAAAGGTGCTTTACTTTTTGCTAATAGGCTACTCCACAGGATAAATGAAGAAGTTTTGAGCATATCGGGAGTTGTTTTTGGGTTAACGCTGAGTATGGGAATTCAAACCTATCCTGATGATGGTGAAGATGCAAAGACTCTTATATCTAATGTTGAAAAAGCTTGCTATAAATCAAAATTAGTTGGGCCTAACCAAATAGTTTACCAACTATGAATATTTAGTTATCGCAATTGAATTCAATTAGCAGTTGTTTCTTTTTTGAAACTTTAGTATCTAAATAGCCGCCATTTGCTTTAAACTCTTCACCAGTGAATATGTCTTTGCCTTTACTTTCAAAAACGCCTGCTACATAAGTTGGGATTTTTATACTTTTTTCTTCGTTAGCCTTTGAAATAACGCCTAAAAATGCCTTTTCTTCCGTGAATCTTACAAAAGCAAATGTGTCATCGTCTGCAAATACAGGTTTATAAGCCCCTGTTTGTAGTGCTTCTTCAGAAGTTTTTAGTTTAATTAATGTTTTGTAAAGAGTTAAGAAATCTTTATTCCATTTTGTTTCATCCCATTCCATAGGGTATCTACATCCTTCTACACTGTCTGTTCTTCCTCTTAGTCCAATTTCATCACCATAGTATACTGAAGTTGTTCCGGGTAAAAGAAATAGTATTATCAGCATTGCCTTATAAATATCAAAGTAAAATTTTGGTGAATTATGGAATCTTGGCATGTCGTGAGAATCTAGTAAGTTAAACTGTAGAAATGCTACTTGATTGGGTATTCTGGTAAAGTGTTGTATTATTTGCATTTCTAGGTCCGTTCCTGAATAAGCATCTAGATTCCTATTGGGTTCAACAATGTTTCTTAAGAACCAGTCTACTTCTCCAGCGAAGCATCTAAGGGGTCTTGATGAGGCGAAGTAATTCATACATCCGTCTAATTGGTCTCCAAGTAAATAGCTTATGTTGTCTTCCCAATGTTCTCCTATTAGGTAAGCATCTTTTTTGATAGACTTTACGGCTTCTCTAATTTTTTGGAATATTTCGTTTCCGAATTGGTCTCTGCCGTTCCTTCCAGTATCGTTTGCGACATCAAATCTCCAGCCGTCTATATCATAATTCTTTATCCAGAATCTTACGAGAGAGTTTTCGTCTTCAAATATTATCTTCCTTAAAGTCTTTGAGTTATAGTTTAGCTGTGGTAAGTCATCTAATCCTGCCCAACCTCGGTAATTACCTTTGTCATCAAAGTAGTAAAATCCTCTTTCCTCAGAATTTGGGTCTTCCAGAGCCTTTTTGAACCATTTGTGTTCTTTGCCTGTGTGGTTTATTGAAACATCAAGGATTATTTTTATTCCATTTTTATGTAACTCTTCTACTAAATTTTTTAGCCCTTCATTTCCGCCTAAGTGTGGGTCTACCTCAAAGTAATCTATACAGTCGTATCTATGGTGTGTGAGAGCTTTGAATATTGGGTTTAGGTATACGGCGTTGATGCCTAGTTCCTTGAGATAGGGTATTTTTTGAATTATTCCATACAAGTCACCACCATGGAAGTCTAAGCACCTTCCTTTTGAGTACGGTAACGGCTCTGAATTGAATTCTACCTTTAGGGTTTTGAATCCTTTGTATTCGTATTCACCGGTTTTCACCGCTAATTCTGGTTTGCCTTGAGCAAACCTATCAGGAAATATTTGGTAAAAAACAGATTTTGGTACCCAGTCAGGATTCTCAAAATCTGCTATTATTACAAAATCGTTATCTTCTGTAGGGAAATATGAGAATATACCTTTTCTTGTATAGAAGAAAACTTTATTACCTGTGTCTAATACAAAATGATAGTTAATGAATTTTTGGGAAATTTTTAGCCAGCCTGTGTAGTATACGAAGTTGTTCGTGTATTTGGAAGGTTGCATCTTTATGTACCTAGAGCCACCGTCTATTATTGCTCTTATGTAAGCATTCTTTACTGGGCTATTTTTAAGTAATCTGAGGCTAATTTTTATGTATTCGTTGAAAGTAGGATAGGGATTTGATACAAAGTGTTTGTTAACTTCTGAAAAAACAGATTTTTCCCAATTCATAGAAACCCCAATTATTCAATAGGTTCGTATCTGTCTTTACCATGTCTTAGTAGTAGATTTTCAACGTATGTTACAAGTAATTTACGGTGTTCGTTTGATAGTTCGTCAAATTCTACACCTATCTCGTTTCCGCTAGAATTTCTGACGATGCACCAAGCATCTATGCTTATAACCTTACCTTCATGAATTATTGGGAATTTAACTCTTATCATATCTCCAGGTACAAATACTTGCTTTACTTGTATTTTCATGCCTCCTTCGGAAATATCCACAATGTTGCATTTCCCTTTTATACCCTTAAATTCGTACTCTGCTTCTATGTTTACTGGTACTCTAGCGTACCTAAAACCGCTACTCGGTTTTTCCATCCTATCCATACCCAAATACCTTAAAATAAGAATAATTTACAAAACCTTCTCTTTTCAACTAGTAAGGATTTGAAAAGCTCACAGGTTACTGCTGTTTATTAATTTAAAACAAGGATGTGATATGTAGCACAGGTACTTTAAGCACGATGTGCTTTAAGCACAGGGTGCTATTAAGCACTAGTGCTACTAAGTACTTAGTTAAAAATGTGCTAGTAAGAACATTTAAGTAGTCCAGCCATTTCACCCTTATTATTGTAGAGAGACTTCGTCTCTCTACACTCTC
>Ga0272449_1001021_pt1 | contig 30503 bp, 29 predicted proteins | sample YNPCB0241_FD_198679 | JGI IMG/M metagenome (GOLD analysis project Ga0272449, IMG submission 198679) | Hot spring sediment microbial communities from Yellowstone National Park, WY, United States - YNP-CB-024-1 | ecosystem: Environmental > Aquatic > Thermal springs > Hot (42-90C) > Sediment... | reverse complement strand
ACTTTGAAGGATTATGATGTTGAGAATTAATATCGGGAGAAGTAGCAACACCAGCATCGCCCATCGCACCTGAACGTGAATCAGGAGCAATAGTTAAAAACGGAACGGCTGTAGTTATTACATTTGCTTCGCCATCTCTGCCATTTAAACTTTGATTCGAAATCTGTGAATAAGACAATAGCGAAATTACTATTAAAAATATTAATAATGCATTAATTTTAAAGTTCATATAAATTATTTTTGCAAAGTTAATATATTTAAATTAATTAATTTATAACGAAAAAAAGCAATTTTTATTTTATATCAAAAATATTTCACAATGTAACTTTTTTACATAAAAATATGTCTAATTTATATGAAATTATTTCCTTTAAATGACCATTGATGATTTTAATAATATAGTTGATTTGTATGCCGATTCGCTATATAGATTTATTTTAAAGAATATTAAGAATAAAGAGAAAGCAGAAGATATAGTTCAAGAAAGTTTTGAACAATTGTGGAAAAATGCACATAAGTTAGATGTTTCAAAAGCAAAATCTTATTTATTCACTACAGCATATCATAAACTAATTGATACAGTTAAAAAAGATAAACGCATTATCATAGGTGATATAGAAAATGAAAAAACAGTTACTCCAAACGAAAGTCCAGATTTACAAAACATTTTACATAAAGCCATTGATAAACTTCCTACAATTCAAAAAGCTGTATTATTACTACGCGACTACGAAGGGTACTCTTATAAAGAGATAGAGCAAATAACAGGATTATCTGAATCGCAAGTTAAAGTCTATATATTCAGAGCAAGACATTTCTTAAAAGAATATTTAGGTAAAATTGATATTTTAATATAATGAAGATAAATAATTCAAATATTGAGAAATACATTATTGAATACTTCGAATGCAATTTAAGTCCAGAAGAAGAAAAAATACTTTTAGATACAATTAACCAAAATATATCCTACAAAGAACTTTTTAATATTTATAAATCTACTTATATACAGCCCGAAACAGTAATTTTTCCATATAAAAATAACCTAAAGAAAAATACATCGGATTTTATAATTAACGAATGGGAAGATATTTGCATTAAATATGTTGAAAATGTTATCAATAATAACGAAAAAGTAATATTGTTAAATGAATTACAGGAAGACGAAGTAAAAAGAAAAATTTTTGAAATATATAAATTAACTAAATTAAAACCTGATTACCGAATCGAATTCCCAAAAAAATCTTTACTCAAAAAAACATCAAGCAAAATCTATTATAAGAAAATATTTTGGTACTATTCATTAGCTGCAGCAGTTATAGGAATATTCTTTGTTTTAAATGTCTTTATTAAAAATTCTATAAGCACAACTTCATCTTATTTAGGTAAATTGGCAATTTTAAAAAATGAAATTAAACTTTTCAAACAAACTGCTCATTCTGATAAAAAAACTATAATTAATTCAAAATCACATCAAACTCAAAAAAGCCCAAAAATAAAAGAATTAAATACTAATTACTTTCATAATAACGATACACTAACTTTTTATAATTATTATGCAGAAAGCATTGAGAATATTAATACAGAAAATGAAACCGAACAAAATATTACTGTTTACAAAGGTACTGATACAACATATAATGAAAAGGAAATTAGAGAGCTTTTAAATAAAATCTTTACCGAAAATCAATATCTTTATAATTTGACATTTGACACAACAAGCTATTTTGTACCTAAAAAACTTAATCTATGGGCTCTAATTTTTAAAAAAGGAACAAATTTTATAACAAACTACACCGACTCAAAAATAAAGTTTACACAACATAATTCAGAAAAGTATAATAGATTTGAATTAGCACTTGGTAACATTAGTTTTTCAAGGATTACATCTAAATAAAACTTGTTTGCAAATTTTACCTTTATCCTTTAGATATTTTATTTTTGCTAATCGTGTGCAAATTAAAAAAGGGTTTCAAACTCTTATCGTCCGAAACCCTTGTTATTGTTAGTGGGAGCTAATGGATTCGAACCATTGACCCCCTGCTTGTAAGGCAGGTGCTCTGAACCAGCTGAGCTAAGCTCCCTAAAACTTCATTGCAAAACTAATAGCATTTTTTCTAATTACCAAATTTTTGAAAAAAAATTTTATTATCTAAATCAAAAAAAAACTACTAAACTGTAACAAAACGATACGCTTAAATGTCATATTAACGAAACTAAAAACTTAATATTATGAAAAAATTAATAATAGTTTTTTTAGCCGTATTATCTTTTAACTGGGTATTTTCGCAAAAAGATACAACAAAAATAGTATGGAAAAAAGGTGAAATTCTTCTTATTACCGATAGAGATAGCAATAATCTGAACACTTCAAAAAAAACAGAAGATACTATATTAATAAAATTTAAAAGTAAACGCTTCAAAAGCAAATGGGCAGGAATTTCGATTGGCACAACAGGTTTTTTAACTAAAGCAGGTTCTTTCGATTTACCTGAGACATACAGCTTTTTAGAATTAAATCAACCTAAGTCTATTAATTTTAACATTAACTTAATTGAAAAAAATATTAATCTTATAAAAAACCAAGTAGGTATAGTAACAGGTTTGGGATTTAGCTGGAATAATTACAGATTTAATAAAAAAATAGTGTTAACTACATTTGATACACTTTCTTATCTTAACGATACACTTATAAAGAAAAGTAAGCTAACAGTTTCTTTACTAAGAGTACCTTTACTATTTGAATTTCATATTCCAATAAATAATTCTAAAAACATCATATACATATCTGCAGGCGCAGTAGGTGCATTAAGAATAGGAACACATTCTAAGCAAACTTACATAGTAAAAGGTGACTTAAACGCAAACAAAAATTACAATGATTTTTATCTTAATCCTTTATTTTATTCATTAGATTTTAGAATGGGTATTGATAATTTCGGATTATATTTTAACTATCAACCTATGTCGTTATTTAAAAACAACAAAGGCCCAGAATTGTATGGTTGGTCAATAGGTATATCTTTATCTTTCTAAATCTAAACTTTTTTATTTAGGTATTTTTTAATTTTAGCTATTAATTCCCTTTTATTGATAGGTTTGATAATATAATCGGAACAACCGGCTTCACGACTTTCTTTTTCTTCGGCTGAATATGCAAAAGCTGTCTGAGCAATAATCGGAATGTTTTTATTTATTTTTTTAATAATTTTTGTTGCTGCTATTCCATCAATAATTGGCATTTTTATGTCCATTAAAATTAAATCAATTTTATCTATGTTGTTTTTATAAACTTCTATAGCTTCTTTACCATTATTAGCTCTAATTACCTTCACTTTATCGGATTCTAACATTTCTTTTAAAAATAAAAAATTAAAATCATCGTCTTCTGCTATTAAGATATTTAAATCTTCATTTAATGTTAATTCATTACTTTCATCTAATTCAGATATAGTATTTAGAAAGTTAGGATATAAATATTCAAATTTTACAGAGAACGTGCTTCCTATGTTTTTTATTGATTCAACAAATAACTCACCATTTAGCAAATCGACAAGCTCTCTTACAATTTTTAAACCAATACCCGAGCTTTTTCTAATATCAATATTTTCTTTAAGTTCAAATTTTTCGGAAAAAACTTCTTCAACATCAAAGCCTATACCTGTATCTTTAACATAGAAAACAATACAATTATTCATTAATGTATATCCAAAGCTTATTTCTCCATTAAATGTGTATTTAATAGAGTTCGACAATAAATTTGAAATTATTTGTTTAAGCCTTAACCCATCAGTAAAAAATGGGAGATCGTCTTCAGGAGAATTAGCAAAAATTAACTTTACCTTATCTCTTTGCTTAATTTCTAATTCAAATAAAAACTGTTCGTAAATATTTTTTAAAAAGTTATACAAGAAAATTGTTTCTTTGAATATCTTTATTTTTCCTAACTCAAGCAGTGAAATGTCTGTTAAATCGTCTATTAAACGAGCTAATTCATGCGAAGTTTGATTTATTCGCCTTAAATAATTTAGCTTTTTAGATTCACTCATCGACTCTGTCAATAAAAGATTTGTAAAGCCATGAATAGAATTTACTAATGTTCTTAATTCATGATTTACTGTTATTAAATAATTTGTTTTAAATCTTTCTCTTATTTCTAACTTATTTTTTTCGGTTTTTATCTCTTCTTCTTTTTTCTTTTCTTCGGTTATATCAGTAACAATAGAAACAAAGTAATTTATATCATTATTTCTCTTTATTGGAAATAGTTCTTCTTTAAAAACTTTATCATCGAATATAAACTCATGAGAAAAAGATTTATTTTCTTTTGACAATTTATTTATAAGTTCATGGGCTTTATTTTTGAATTCTGGTGCAATCAACTCAAAAATAGTTTTATTGATAATTTTATCTGGCGATAACTTAAATAATTCTAAAAAACACTTATTAAATTTTATTACCTTATAATTTTCATCAATGAGTATTATGCCTTGACTAAGATTTTCAACGATTATGTTATTAAGTTCGGTTATTTCATCCAATTGACGCTGCGATATAATTAAGTCTGTTATATCTTTTATTAATACTGCAAAATATGTCTTTGTATCATAAAAATTCAAAGGTGTAATATCTACTTGAAAAGCATAAAAAGTATTACTAAAATAAATATATACTTCGAAGCTACAATGATTTCTGTTCTTTTTAGCTTTTTCAAGATTCTGTTTAAAGTTATTATTTAAAAATGTTAATATTGTTTTTATATCTTTGTTTATTACATCTGTGTTCACGTTAAACTTTGATAAAAGTTCACTTGCCGGTTGATTAATAAAAAGTATTTTATCGTTATCATCTATTACAATTATTACTTGGTTTACAGAATTAAAAATAAGTTGATAAAATTTTTGATATTTACTTATTTCATTTTTTGCCTGCTTTTTTTGAATATGTAATGAAAAATTTTGACATATAGGTTCAATTAAACTTAAATCTATACCTGAATTATGAACAATAATAGTAACATTACCAAGAATTGAAGAGCTACCTAATAAGCCAATTATATATATGTTTTCAATATAAACTTTTAACAACTCTTCTTTTAGAAGATCTTTATTAAAGAAGTAATTAGCTGCAAGGAAATCTTCCTTTTTTAGTTCAATTAATTTACCATAATTTGCTAAAATTCTTTGCTCATAAGGAAGTGAAAAGCTTATTTTATTTAAAGAATTACTTAATGAATGTACGTAATTATTCCAAAAATCGTAAGAAGAATAAAAATATTCAAGATAAAATAATTCGTTTTCTGGAATGTATCTATTCAAAATAATTGTACATTGCGGAAATAAATCTCTTAACTTTTCACCTAAAAATATATATTCATTAACATTATCGTCTAATGACGAAAACTCGAGCAATATTTGATTAACTATGTTAATTGTTTTAGTTATGTTTGTAATTGTATTTTCGCTGCCTACATATTCAGGGATATCGGTAAAATAAATAATCACATTTTCGTTGATTAAAGGCTCAATGGTATAAAAAAAGTATTTTTTAATTGATGTAAAAAAAGCTTTACCTTTTATTTTTACCTTATATTCTATTGATTTAGCAATATCAGAAAGCAAAAAGCTGATACTTTTATCATCAAAATATTCAGTTAAAGAACTATTTGGTATAAAATTAAATTTTAAAGAAACAGGAAAATTTAAAATTTCACCACTTTTATTTACATGTAAGAAAAAATTATCCATTTTAATGTAACAATGTTTTTCTAATTTCAAATATAATATTTTTTTTTAAAGTTTAATCAAAACTTTAAAAATTTATTTATTCGATACAACATAACTTAGAACAAAAAAAGCTTTTTTACAATTAGCAAAACTCTTTTAAAATTAGAATTTTGTCGAATCACAATAAAAAAACATTGATATGAGACTTTTGAAAAACGTAAAGATTTTTTAGTTACATTTTTTTTATTACAAAAAGCCTTTCCCTCTTTCTCGTCATTGCGAGTTCCTTTTTTCACGTCATTGCGAGTCTTTTTCTTCCCGTCATTGCGACTTTTCCCTTTCCCGTCATTGCGAGTTCCTACCTTCTCGTCATTGCGAGGAGCGAAGCGACGAAGCAATCTTTTACAGCAGTCCGTCATTGCGAGGGCGCAGCCCGAAGCAATCTCCTCGTTGCTCATTCTTGTTGGTGTTATGCGTTCTGGGGGGATTGCTTCGCTCACTGCGTTCGCTCGCAATGACGAAAAGAGGTGTTCGCTTGCAATGGCGTAACAAAATATTGTTAATTGCCTTGCAAAGGTCTTAATCTATAAATTATTGAAAAAAGATTAATTTTTTAATCGCATTAACGAATACTGTTGTTTTATTTTAGTTTTGCAAAGGTCTCAAAATTTTATAGTTTGGTAAATTTAATGTGAATGTTTACTTAATTTGGAATTAAAATATAAACTATCAATAGAAAACTCATAATTTAGCTCAAATAGTTTTCCCTTAAATCCATGAGGTTGGGTATTAAAATTTTGAAAAATCCATAAACTTCGATTTATAAAAGGATTTATTGTAAAATCTGATTCTGAATTTAGTTCTATTTTATTTGAATCAACAAATATTAATATTTTACTGCACTTTTGATAAAATGCATTGTTAGGTTGAATTTTAAAATAATTAAATCCACCATATATAATTTTTTTTTCATTTGCGTTTAAATTTATTTTTAAAGTATCGGGATTTTCAATTAAATAGATTAATAAATTGTTATTAGTTTTATTTTTTAAATACAGATTAAAGATATACTGATCTTTTTTACATGAGATTAAAAATAAAAATAAAATACATAATATTCTTATCATATTTTAACAAATCGGAAATTTATCATTATAACTTGGATTACATGTTCCATCATTATTTTTTGCCTGATTCCACAATGGATAACCTCGTTCTGTATCTAAAATCCTAAAAACATTTTGTGAGTACAAAATTATTTGAAAAGTAGTTAAATATATAAAAATTAAAATTTTATATTTCATAACCTAGTTGTATTGCCAATGAATATTTAATGTTATTTTTTTCTATCGACACATCACTTATTTTCTTAAAATAATATAATACAGACGGATTTACTGATAAATAAACATTTTTAAATATTTTATTTTTTATTTCAAAATTAATTCCAATTGATGGCATGTATTTTTTTACTTTCTGTTCAAATAAAATATCTTTTGAATATGTATATTCATTATTTTCAAAAATATGTTTATTTATATTCTGAATTAAGAAATTGTTTTCGAAATAAATATTTGTGTTAATTTTAAATGTTTTTTTATTTACTAAGTTTTTACCACCTATTAAACCCACACCAACATACCTGGAATAAATAATGCTGTGTTTTAAAAGATATGGATCGTATTCATAAGTTATAAAGTTATAATTTAACCTATATGATATTGAGGAATAGTTTATGAATAAACCATAATTTATTTTTTTATATTTCATCAACCCTATATTCATTGAATAATTATAATTATTTGAATACATGTGTTCTGTTATTTGATGGGTATAATTATCATATACAGGTAAAAATTTATAGTTTGGATTAATAAAACTATATGAAATAAATAAGCTTTTTTCTTGTGAAAAAACATCAATGGTTAAAATGAATATTAATGTTATTGCGATAATTATATTTTTCATATTTATTTTGATTTTAAATCATTTATTTCTTTTTTTAACTCTATTACATATAAATATAATTCTTCTATCTTTTTTAATAGTATAATATTCATTTCTGCTAATTTCATCCCTTCTGTTTTAACTTCTTCAACAGTTGGAACGTCAGGCAGATGTTTATATTTTTTTATAAATAATTCTATTTCATGCAATGACGTTAAATTATAATCATCAGAAAAAACATAGTCTGGATATGATGAAGTATTTGCATCTAAGACTACAATAATCTCTTCTGATAAGATTTTACATTTAACTGTTAATTTTTCTCTTGGTGTTGTTGTTCCTATTCCTATATTACCATTATTATTTATAAATAACTTTGTATTATTTACCATAGAAGTCTCATCTATCGATTTATCACTTCCACCATTAGATGCAACTGACACGAATCGGATATTTCCTGACACATCAGCTATGACAGCAACTCCTCCATTATTGCCCCCATCTCCTTTAAACAACCATTGCCCTTGACTGTTGCGTTGTGCATTAAAGCCTATATAACTCGATAAATAATACGGTGCATTAGAATACGACCCTCCTATATTTACTTGTGTAATTCCGTTACCAACCTGTATATTGCCATCCGATTTTATTTGTAAACCCTTATCGCTACCATCGTTACTTAACCAGTAATTACCAAGTTTTATGTTTTGTTGGGTAGTGTGGTTGCCTAAATTGTTGCTTATCATAGCTGTTGTTGCCTTAGTAAAATTATTTACTTAGAAATACCAATATTGAAAAATAATTTTGAGAAAGCATTATTTTAGGCAAAGATGCCATGTAACTAACTGATAATAAGGCAATTACCCTCCCCCCAGTTGATTTTTGGGAGCATAGATTTAACGAAGGTTTTAACTTTTACCAACATACAATAGAAAGTTTTCTTAGTGCAAATATAAAAAAATTTTTGGAATTTTTAACAAAAATTTTTAAAAAATTTTTATGGTTTGAAATGAGACCTTTTGAAAAACTTAAAGATTTTTTAGTTACATTTTTTTTGATTACAAAAAGCCTTTCCCTCTTTCTCGTCATTGCGAGTCCCTCTCTCCCCGTCATTGCGAGTCTCTTTCTTCCTGTCATTGCGACTTTTCCCTTTCCTGTCATTGCGAGGAGCGAAGCGACGAAGCAATCTCTCACAGCACCCCGTCATTGCGAACCGAAGGGTTGGCAAGTGTGTTGGCGTGAAGCAATCTCCTCGTTGCTCATTCCTGTTGGTGTTAGGCGTTTTGAGGGGATTGCTTCGCTCACTGCGTTCGCTCGCAATGACGAAAAGGGAGTGTTCGCTCGCAATGACGGTGTGGGGTTGCAGGCTCACAATTACGCAATGGGGTTGTTCGCTTGCAATGGCGTAACAAAAACATTGTTAATTGGCTTTCAAAGGCTTTGAAATAAAAAATTCTAAATATTTAATAAAACAAATCATGTGTTAAAATAAACGTAGAATAATATTTACAGTTACTTTTTTTGGATAATTTTTCGAACAATCAAAGAGATTATCATTAATAAAGTCAGCAAAGAAGCCAATCTACCAATATAATCACCCCACTGGGCATAAAAAGTTTTAATTTCATTAGCATATATTTTATTGCCGATAGTTTCTGGCTTCCACCAATTAGTGGATTCAACGATTTCGCCTTTCTGGTTAATAATTGCAGATATACCGGTATTTGCACAACGAGCTATTGATTTTCTGAATTCAATTGCTCTAAGCCTACTATAAGAAAGATGTTGCTTATATCCTGGTGTATCGCCCCACCAACCATCATTTGTAATAACAGCAATCCATTCTGCACCTTTATTTATAGCAATCGATAGAAATTCACCGTACACCGATTCGTAACATATTGCAGGTACTACCTTTGATTTGCCGTAAAATATAGATGGTTTTTCTTGAGTACCTAAACTACCAGATGTTCCTCCCAATTCAAGTGCTAAATCTTCGAGAAAAAACAAAATTTTCGGGAAAGGCATTTTTTCTACGCCTAAAACAAGTTTTGACTTATGATAAACCTGAACGTTGTTCGAATCGATTTGCAAAGCAGTATTATATGCTTCGTAATATTTGTTATTATCATATTTTCTGGCAACAGAGCTAATTTTATAGTTAAACATTTTAAAAGTTGATGCTCCTACAATAAAACTAACTTGGTATTTTCGGGCAAAATCTTTCAATATATTTATATGTGGGTGTATATCAAAATCTTCTTCCCATATACCTTGTGGTAAAGCTGTTTCGGGACCAATAATATATTTAGTTTCAGGCTTAATATTTGAAGATGCTAATTTTAAAAATTTATTAAGCTGTTGTTCTTCTGTCAATTTTTCGAATTTTTCGTTGTAAGGATCTATATTTGGTTGAACAATTAATACATCAATTGGTCTTCCTTTATCGTTGTAATTGTAAAACATTAAAATGGAAATGCTTGTTGGAATGATTACTATTAATGCAAGTAATACTATAATAATTCTTTTAACATATGCATCTATTATCCATTGAATAAAAATAACTGTTAAAATGACATTAGTAAGTAGAATAAGCAAGCTACCACCTAAAACTCCAGTAAATTCGAACCATTGTATAAAAGGTATTTGTTCCGAGAGTCCATTCCCAAGAGTCATCCATGTCCACGAAAGTTCCCAGTTATAATGAATATATTCAAAGGTTAACCAACCTAAAACAAAGAATATATAACCTATTTTTGTTGAAGTATTTCTTTTTACTATATGAAAAACATAAGCAACTACGGCCATAAAAAAAGCGTTGAAAGCAATGGCAAGAATAGCTCCTACAATAGTAGCCTTCATTATCCACCATGTAGAAAGAGCATTCCATACGAAAAAACTTAAATAAGAATGTAAGAAAAAATGATAACTTTTGTAATGGTCTTTATTTATACAAAAAAAGTGTTCGACAAGTAAAAGTGGAACAAATCCAAATAGAATAAGAACTTGCCAACTTGTTTGAGTCCAGCCTCCAAAAAGAAGAATACCGGTTGATATTGATAAAAATATTCTTTGCTTTTTATTGAACTCCATTTCTCGATTTGTAATTAACTAAATATATTCCAGCAAAGATACAAATTACTGCAATTAGATGATTAATATTAAAATTTTCATTATCTAATAAACCCCAACCCATAGCAAAAAATGTAATAAAATAAGTAACTGTACTTGCAAAAATAACAGAAATATGTTTAATAAGTTTAACCCATATTATCATGGCAGTAGTAGTACCAACTAAAGCTAAAATGCTTAAATATAAAATTAATTGCAAAAACATTGGATTATTAACTTTTTCAATAAATTGTTTGTTCGATAAAAACAATAACGATGGTAAAAACATCATTAAGAATGATACAGAAATTATAGTTAATTCATCAACATTTTTTAAATTATATTTTAAATGGTTTGTGTTAAAACCGTACATTAAGGTTGCTATTATCAATAATATTCCGTAATAAGGATTTAAAGAATACCCTGCCTGAAATTCTGCTTTTTGAGTTATTAGAAAAACAGAACCAATTAATCCTATAATAACACCTATAAAGTTTAAAATGTGAACTTTTGTTTTAAAAAAGAAATAAGCAATCAAAAGTGTAAAAAGTGGAGTTAATGAATTATATATTGATGCTTCGGAGCTTGTTATGTGTTTTTGAGCTATTGAAAATAAATAGGCAGGTATACCTGTTCCTATAAAGCCTGATATTATTACATATATAAATTCTTTTTTTGTAAGAGTTTTCATTCTTTTTAAACCAATTGGTAGTAATGGAATTGCTGCTAGAGTTATTCTTAATGAAGCAACCTCAGTTTCGGAAAATAATATTAATCCTTTTTTAATAATAATAAAAGATGAACCCCATATAAATGCAAGTAACAATAAAATAAAGAACTGAAACTTTTTATTATTAAACATAAAATTTATGGTTTAGAATATCTGGGGATATTTCTTGGGGTTGTATGAGTGCATAAGAAGATAAATTTTTTCAAAAACATTTTCTGCATTAGGTTTTGAGAAATAATCACCATCGGTTGAATAAGCCGGTCTATGTTCTTTTGAAGTTATTGTTATAGGTTCTGCATCTAAATAATGAAAGCCACCTTGTTCTTCAAGAACCTTTTGCATCATAAATGCTGTAGTTCCCCCAGGAACATCTTCATCAAAAAAGGCAATTTTGTTAGTTTTTTTCAACGAATTAAGAATAATTTTGTTTATATCAAATGGTAATAAAGTTTGAACATCAATTAATTCAACTGAAATATTGAATTCTTTAAGCTGTTCTACTGCTTCTAATGCAATTCTTACATTTGAACCATAAGTTACTAAAGTAACATCTGTTCCTTCTCTTAAAATTTCAGGTACTCCGAAAGGAATTTTATATTCTCCAATATTATTTGGTCTTTTTTCTTTCAATCTGTAGCCGTTAAGCGGTTCTATAACTAAAGCAGAATCATCTGCTTCGAGTAATGTATTGTAGAAACCAGCTGCTTGGGTCATATTTCGTGGCACAGCAACATAAACACCACGTATTGAATTAATTACCATACTCATAGGTGAACCAGAATGCCAAATACCTTCAAGACGGTGTCCTCTTGTTGTTATTATAACAGGTGCTTTTTGCATACCATTTGTTCTATAAACCAACGTTGCTAAATCGTCGCTTAAAGTTTGCAAAGCATACAACAGATAATCTAAATACTGAATTTCTACAACAGGCCTTAATCCTCTTAATGCCATACCTATTCCTTGACCTAATATAGTTGTTTCGCGTATCCCTGTATCGGTAACTCTTAATTCGCCGTATTTCTTTTGTAAGCCTTCATATGTTTGATTTACGCCACCTATATATCCAACATCTTCCCCTAAAATAAATAGGTTATCGTGTTTTTTAAGCTGATAATCCCAATTGTCTCTGATTATTTCTCTGCCAGGAACTTCAGGCGATTGTTCATCAAAAATTGGTGCAACCGGTTTAACTTTTAAGACCGATCTTTCGTTTTCTATATAAAGATTTGAACTGTATCGCTTGTGTGCATCGGCATAATTTCTTTCCAGCCATTCGTGTAATTCTTGCTGAAGCGATTTTCTTATAGTACAGTCGAGACAAACATGTCGAAGAATTTTCTTTGCTGCACTGAAAATATCTTTACGTATAGGATGTATTATGCGTTTCAAATCTTGGGCTATTATACTAACTTTGTCAACGTGCTCTCTTTTACAGGTACATGTTTTCCTTTCGACTATTTGTACTAGTGCATCGCGTTCTTTAATAATAGGTGTAATAAAATCGTTCCAAGCTTTTTCTTTTGCTTGCAAGGTTCTTTGTAGTGCTTTTTTTTCTATTTCTTCTAATTCCGAAGCAGTAGCTAAATTTTTATCTAAAATCCATAGTTTAAACCTATAAATTGGGTCATATTCTTTTTCCCATTCTAATCTTTCTTTGCTTTTATATCTTTCATGTGAACCGCTTGTGCTATGACCAAGAGGCTGAGTAACTTCTTCTATATGAAAAACAACAGGTATATGTTTTTCCCTACAAATATCTATTCCTTCTTTTATTTTTTTATTTAAATCTGTATAATCCCAATTTTTGATTTTGTAAATTATTATTCCTTTACCGTATCTGTCTTCGAAACCACGCAATGCTTCGGAAATACTTTCTTTTGCAGTTTGATACTTTTTTGGAACCGAGATACCATAGCCATCGTCGTAAACAAAAACAGCTAAAGGTACTTGTAAAACAGCAGCAGCATTAATTGTTTCCCAAAAGTGACCTTCGGATGTGCTTGCATCACCTATAGTTCCCCATGCGACTTCGTTACCGTTGTTCGAAAATTGAGTATATTTTTTTAATTCTGATAAGTTTCTAAAGAGTTTTGAAGCATACGCAAGACCTAATAAACGTGGCATTTGACCAGCAGTAGGAGCAATATCGGAAGAGCTGTTTTTTTGATTCATTAAATTTTTCCACGATCCATCGGGATTCATATTTGCAGTTGTAAAATGATTATTAAAAACTCTTCCAGAATTATGCGGATTCTTTTGTATGTCAGTATCCCCATATATTCCAGCAAAAAATTGTTCGGGTGTTAGTAATCCCGATGCTAACATCCAGGTTTGGTCTCTATAATAGCCAGAGCGCCAATCGCCATTACGAAAGAATTTGGCCATTACCACTTGTACAAGTTCTTTACCATCGCCAAAAATTCCAAATTTACCTTTACCAGAAAGAACTTCCTTACGTCCTAATATGCTTAATTGGCGACTTAAATTACAAATATAATAATCTTCTAAAACTTCTTTTTTAAATTCTTCGAAACTTAAAGCTCTATCGGAAAACATAAAATCAAATTTTTTCAAATTTAATAAGAATTATTCTAAATAAGCATAACTCTCAATTTAATTTAGTAACTTTGCAAGAAAAAAAATGTTAAAATTATTTTTATTAGCTTTAATTGTAGTTGTTTTTGCAATAATAGCTTTATCAGTAAGGATTATTTTTAAAAAAGATGGTAAATTTGTAAACACTCATATAAGTGAAAATAAAGAATTACGAAAAAAAGGAATAAAGTGTGCTACTCAAGATGAATATAATTGTGAATCTTGTTCTTGTTCAATTGATTAATTTGTTGTGATATGATTGTAGAAATAAAAAATTGGCTTTTAAATTTAGGCTTAAACGAAACATGGGCTGAATTTTTTAAATTAGTCATAATTATTCTTATTGTAGCATTAATAGCATACATTGCAAATCAATTGACTAAAAAATTTATTTCTATTGTATTAGCTCGGGTTGTTAAAAAAACATCATTCGAATGGGATGATATTCTTTTAAAAAATAAAGTTTTTCACAGATTTTCGCATATTATTCCAGCCTTAATAATTTATTATTCAGCTCCTTTAGTATTTAAAGAATATGTTAACTTGATTATAGTAGTTAGATCTTTAGTATACATTTATCTTGTTGTAATGATGATGCTAATAATATCTGCATCATTAAAATCTTTAAACGAAATATATTTATTGAAACCTTCAGCAAAGGATAAACCTATAAAAGGTTTTCTTCAAGTTATAAATATTTTTAATTATTCCATAGGTTTTATTTTAATCTTATCAATTGTTTTACAAAAAGATCCTACTTATTTTTTAACTGGAATAGGAGCTCTTGCTGCAGTTTTATTATTGGTATTTAAAGATACATTACTCGGATTAGTTGCAGGAATTCAGCTTTCTGCAAATGATATGGTAAAAATTGGCGATTGGGTTAGTATGCCTTCAAAAAATGCCGATGGCATTGTGACAGAAATAACATTACATACTGTAAAAATTCAGAATTGGGATAAAACTATAACTATGATACCTTCTTACACTATGGTATCAGAAGCTTTTATTAACTTCAGAGGTATGGAAGAAGCCAAAGCACGAAGAATAAAACGCTCTTTGTTTTTCGATATCAATTCGGTTCGATTTCTTACGTTAGAAGAAATAAATGAGTTAAAATCTATAACATTAATATCATCATATCTTGAAGAAAAGCTTAAAGAGATTGAAGAACACAACAAAACCATACCATTCGATAAAAATAAACCTATAAACGGCAGATGGTTGACTAATATTGGAACATTTCGACGATACGCTTATGAATATGTTAAAAGTAGAGATTTTATTCGCAAAGATTTAATTTGCTTAGTACGTCAACTACCACCTTCGGAAAATGGTATTCCACTAGAAATATATGCTTTTTCTAGTTTAACTGAATGGGAAAAATTTGAGAATGCTCAAGACGATATTTTCGATCACTTAATGGCTGTCGTGCCAATGTTTTACTTACGTATATATCAAAATCCGACAGGACACGATTTTGCAAAATTATTAAGAACATAATTTTTTCTGAATAATTTCCGTTTTTTTTAACACAATTAAAAATAAAGAATTTGCATTTTTTTCAGTATATTATTAACTTTACAAGTTTACACTTAAACTATGCCAACAGTTGAATACAATAAACTGCTAAAGCAACTCGATACGTTTATTCTAAAATATTATCTAAACGAATGTAAAAAAGGTTCGTTGGTTTTTATTACAATATTTCTACTTTCAAGTTTGTTAATTATTGTAGTAGAGTATTATTTTCACTTATCTTCAACTCTCAGAACATTAATATTTTATATAATGTTAATTTTTTACATAATGATTTTAGTTAAATATTTATTTATTCCTTTAGCCTCATTGCTCAAAATTCGCAAAGGTTTAACATACATAGATGCAGCAGAAATTATCAGTAATCACTTTACACAAATAAAAGATAGCTTACGTAATACTATTGAACTTGCAGAAATCAAAACAAACCGTTATTCAACTCAATTGTTGCTTGCAAGTATCGACAAACGTATATCAGAAATAAAAAACTTACCTTTTCATGCTGCAATTGATATAAATAAAACATATAAAGTTTTAAAATTTTTTGCCGTCGGTATAGCTATATTTATTGCCATTATGCTATACAAACCTGTTATTATAAAAGAAGGTTCAGATAGAATAATCAATTACAATAAAGAATTTATTCCACCAGCTCCATTTAAATTCTTATTATTGAATGATAATTTAAAAGTTCCACAAGGTGCCGATATTGAAATTAAATTGAAAATTGATGGTAAATACGTACCACAAAAAGTTTATATAAATATAGGCTCTGCTCAAATATTATTAACACAAATCGATAAATCAACTTTTTCGTACACAATAAAAGGTGTAAATCGTTCAACAAATTTCTTTTTTGAAGCCGATGGCTATACTTCAGAAAAATATTTTCTTGAAATGATTTTTCTACCATCTATACTTAACTTTAAAGTTCATATAACACCTCCGGCATATACAGGAATTGCTCCTTCTATTGTAGAAAATACAGGCGATATCACAGCGCCAGCAGGAAGCATTGTTAGTTGGGATTTTCAAGCAATACATACCGATTCTATACTATTAACATTTAACGATAGCCTCTTTTTTAAAGCTGATAAAAAAGATAAAGAATTTAAGTTTACCAAAAAGTTTTTGCACTCTGTAAAATATTCAATATTACCTTTAAATAAATTATCTAATATCTCTAAGCCCATTGTTTATGAACTTAACATAATTCCTGATATGTTTCCTTCTATACAAGCCGATTTTGTTACAGACTCTTCGATGTGGGGCATGTATTATTTTAAAGGCACTATTAGCGATGATTACGGTTTTAAAAAATTAAATTTTGTGTTAAAATACTCCAAAGATTCCATTAAAGAAATTAAAATACCTATTCAACCAAATATTTTGAATCAGGAATTCTATTTTACCTACGATTTTTCTAGCCTAAAAAATTACTCAGGAACAATTGAATATTACTTCGAAATATGGGATAACGATGCCATCAATGGAAGTAAATCAGCCAAAACAGAAATTAAAACCTTTAAAATTCCTGATAAAAAAGAATTAGAAAAGTATCGTAATGAAACAACTCAATCTGTTTTGAACCAATTAAACCAAACCGAAAAAATTGCTAATAATTTGCAAAATGAAATACAAAAGCTTCAGAAAAACATTATTAATTCACAATCAATAACTTGGGAACAAACTCAAAAATACCAGCAACTTATTCAGCAATACAATCAATTAGAAAAAATGCTTAATAAAATCAACGAACAAAATAAACAAAAGAATAACTTGATAAATACTTTTAGCGAACAAGAATTAGAACTTCTTGAAAAACAAAAACAGATTCAAGAATTACTTGAAAATATTTTAGATGACGAGTTAAAAAAATTATTAAAAGAACTTCAAGAAATGATGAATAATATTGATAAAAACAAGCTACAAGATATTACCCAACAATTTCAACTCAAAACCGAAGAAATTGCTAAAGAATTAGATAGAACTTTAGAGCTATTAAAAAAGCTCGATATTGAAGAAAGAATGAAATCATTAACCCAGAACCTTAATGAACTAGCAAAACAACAAGAAATTTTGTCTGAACAAAGCCTTGATAAAAAACTTCCACTTGATACATTAATAAACAAACAGTCGAAACATGAAGAACAATTCAAACAATTAAGAGAAGAATACCAAAATATAATGAAACAAAACAACGAATTATCTAATCCTTTTCTGATGAATTCTTTTCAGGAAGAACAAAAATCGATTGAACAACAAATGAACGAAAGCTTAGAACAACTTCAACAAGGAGACCGTAAAGATGCCAGCAAAAAGCAAAAAAGCTCTTCAAGCAAGTTAAAAGAATTAAGCCAAAAAATGCAACAAATGATGCAACAAAATATTCAACAACAACAAGCAGAAGACGAAGAATCGCTAAAAAAATTACTCGAAAATATTAAAAATTTATCATTTGAACAAGAAGAACTTATGATAGCAACCAAAAATACAAAAGTAAACGATCCAACCTTTCAAAAAATCGTTCAAAAACAAAGCTTTATAAAAGATAATATAAAAATTATAAACGATTCACTTAATGCACTTGCTAAAAGAAATCCGATAATTAGTTCAACAATTAAAAAACGATTAAATAATATAAAGCTATATTCTAATCAAATTGTAAAGTTGCTTTCGGATAGAAACTCTAATCAAGCTGCTATTAAACAACAATTACTAATGACAGAAGCTAACGAATTAGCACTTTTACTTGGTCAAATTATAGAACAGATGCAAGAGTCTAATTCTGAACAAATGTGTCAAGGTGGACAGTGTAAGAAGAAAAGCAAAGGCTCACCAAAACCAGGCTATCAGCAATTAAAACAAATGCAACAACAAATAAAACAACAATTGCAATCTATATTAAACGAAATGAAATCGCAACAAGGACAAAAAGAAAGTAAACGATTATCAGAGCAATTAGGCAAAATGATATCGATGCAAGACAAAATGCAACAAATGATAAACGAAATGTTACAACAAGCATCTGGAATTAGCCCTGAATCTGTAAAAAAATTGCAAGAAATTAAAAGACTAATGGATGATGTTCAACGAGACATAGCAAATAAAAATATAACTTCTCAAACTTTAATGCGTCAGGAACAAATTTTAACACGTCTTTTGGAAGCGGAAAAGTCTGATAATGAGAGAGAAACAGAAAATAAACGAGAATCTCAGACACCCAAAAATGAAAAATTTAGTAACCCAAAAGAAATTTTTCAGTATAAAAGTAAAAAAAGCATGTATGAAGAAATATTATATAACAGTAATTTACCATTACAAAAATTTTATCAAGAACTTTATAGAAAATATATGATTAACTTAAATCAACAATAGGCTATGAAAAGTCAAATAAAATTTCCATCAAAGATAGAAAATATAAACATAGTAGAAAAGCTTGTTGATGAATTAACTCAACAATACAACATCAACAGCGAAGTATATGGTAATATGCTTGTATCGATGGTAGAAGCAGTTAACAATGCAATTATTCACGGTAATAAACTTGATGAATCGAAAATGGTGTGTATAGAATATGAATTAAATAATGGAGAGTTTATTTTTTCTGTGAAAGACGAGGGTAATGGTTTTAATTATAATAATATTCCCGACCCTACGGCACCAGAAAACCTTGAAAAACCTCACGGAAGAGGCATTTTTTTAATATCGCACCTTGCCGATGAAATAAAATTCGAGGATAACGGAAGTAAAATTTGCGTTAAAATAAAATTAAATCCACAGAATAACAACTAATGGCTATCTATTTTTACAACTTAAGAGTTAAAGACCCTTTACCAACAATGAAAAAGAGATTAACTAATTGGATTAAAAAAGTCTTAGGTTTTTATTACAAACAGCCAGGCAATATAAATATTATTTTTTGCACAAATGAATATTTGCGTAAAATAAACAAAACATATCTAAAACATAATTATTATACCGATGTAATTACATTTTCTTACGATTCTGGAAAAAAAATTAGTGGTGATATTTTTATCAGCTTACAGCAAGTAAAAGACAATGCTAATATTTATTCAGTAAGCTTTGAAACCGAACTTTTAAGAGTCATTATTCATGGCATATTCCATCTAATTGGTTTTGACGATAAAAATGTAAAAGAAGAAAAAATTATGCGTAAAAATGAAGATTTTGCTTTAAAATTGCTTCATTACTAAATTTTTGTTTTTTTCCAAATCCTATAGCCTAAACCAGCTATAAACTGTGGTGAAAAATTAGGTAAATAAGCCTTTCCATCGACTATCGGGACAATTGAATAACTCACATTCATACGAGCTTCAACGTTAATATGGAGGCGTTTAGATTCAAGAAACTTGTAACTCACAGAAAAATTAGACGCTACTCCACTAAAATAATAACCCATTCCAAATATACCGTTACCTTTCTCTTTTAATGCTTTGCCACGCACTTCATTTTCCGGATGAGCCAATACTGTCCCAATGCCAATATTCAAACTTAGCCTGTGTTTTATATAAAAAATTCTGTTGATAATAAGTAAATTCAGGCCATGTGATATACCAAAATGTTGAACTTCAGGAGGATTATTTTTTAGGTAAATTTTGTGATGAACTGCTTCGAATGACCAGCCACTACAACTATCGGTTAAGTAATAAAAACGCCATAGCCAGTAAACAGGAGAAATAAAAGGTTCGGAATAATATTTAGCTACAAAATTTATATCTGAATAACCATTTTGTTTAATAACTAATCTTGAAGGTAAATTGCCAGACCAACCACCGTTTAGCTCAAAATATAAGCTCTGAGAGTTAATTTTTAAAAAAGATATTATGAAAGTTAAAATAAAAAATATTTTCATCTTAAATAATTTAAGATACTGCAAAATTATAACTTTGAGCGAATTTATTAATAATTTAAGACCTTTGCAAGGCAATAAACAATGTTTTTGTTACTCCATTGCAAGCGAACAACCCTATTGCGTCATTGCGAGCCTGCAACCCCACACCGTCATTGCGAGCGAACGTAGTGAGCGAAGCAATCCCCCCAGAACGCCTAACAACAACAGGGATGTGCAATAGAGAGATTGCTTCGTCGCTTCGCTCCTCGCAATGACGGAAAGGAGCGTCATTGCGAGCCATCTCTTCCTTCACGTCATTGCGAGCCTGATGGCAATCAGGCGAAGCAATCTTCTCAAAACAATTAACACTAAAAGGAATGTGCAATTGGGAGATTGCTTCACGCCAACACACTTGCCTACCCTTCGGTTCGCAATGACGGGGTGGAGCAATAGGGGAGATTGCTTCGTCGCTTCGCTCCTCGCAATGACGGGAAAGGGAAAAGTCGCAATGACGGAAAGAAAGGGACTCGCAATGACAGGAAGAAAGGCTCGCAATGACGTGAAAAGGAAGGAACCTGCAATGAAAAAAAGGAAAGTCTTTTTGTAACTGAAATAATCTGTTACTACAAAAAATCTTTAAGTTTTTCAAAAGTCTCAATTTAATAAATTTTAAACAACTTATTTTTTTGCTTATGTCCTTTAACTATAACAAGTTTTTCTTTAGAAATACTTAAATAATTGGCTAACAACTCTCTAACTCTTTCATTGGCTTTTCTGTTTTCAGCTTTTGCTCTAACTTTTACTTCAAATTCGTCTTCGCTTTTTCTGATGATTTCTTCATCTTTCGAATCGGGAAAAACTTTTACCTTAATAAACATTTTAAGCCTTTTTAATTGTTTCTAAAAACAAACCTGTGTTTGAAATAAACAATTTTATAGCAATAGCAAGTAATATTACGCCAAATAGTTTTCTTAATATGTAAATTCCTGATTTGCCGAAAAATTTTTCTAAAGTATTGGCCAATTTTAAAACAATATAGACAAGCAACATATTTAAAGCTAATCCTACAAAAATATTCACATTATGGTATTCTGCTTTTATTGATAAAAGTGTAGTAATAGACCCTGGACCGGCTATTAACGGAAAAGCAAGCGGAACGACAGAATAACCACTTTGAGGATGACCTTTAAATATCTCTAATCCTAAAACCATTTCTAATCCAAGAGCCAATAAAACAAATGAACCAGCTATAGCAAAAGAATATACATCTACACCAAATATATTAAGCAATGATTCACCAAAGAAAAAGAATAACAGCATTATAAAATATGCAACTACTGTAGCTTTGCCAGATTCAATTTTCCCGTATTTGTTTTTTAAATCAATAACTATAGGTAAAGAGCCGGTTATATCAATAACTGCAAACAAAACCATAAACGAGGTAAATATTTCTCTAATGTTTATGTGTTCTAATAGATTCATTTTAAATGAATTTTAATTCATTAATAATATTTGTTGCTTCGGCAAATTTTTCAATAATATATAAAACATATCTTATATCGACGCAGATACACCTTTGTTTATCTTTTTCATAAGATATGTCGCTGCTCATTGCTTCCCAGTTTCCGTCGAAGGCAATACCAATCAAATTACCGTCGGCATCCATAACTCCACTACCGCTATTTCCGCCTGTTATATCATTAGTTGTTATAAAACAAACAGGTAAAGTGTTTTCTTGTGCGTATTTGCCAAAATCTTTTGCATAATAAAGTTTTTTTAGTTTTTCTGGTACAATGAATTCTTGGTTTTCTGGATTATCTTTTTCAATAACTCCGTCTATAGTTGTATAATAATCGTAATGAACTGCATCTTTGGGATAATAATCTGCAACATAACCATAAGTTAGACGTATTGTGCTGTTTGCATCAGGGTAAAATATGCTATCGGGGAACATTTCCATTTGAGCTTTAATCCATAATCTTTCTGCTTCGTATAAACTATCGGGCTTATCTTGATAAAATAGATATATGTAATATATTTCTTTTAATATATCGACAAAATCATTATTAAAAAGTTTTTTTGCATTTTTGTCATTAAAGTTTTCAATGTAGTTATATACTAAATTTTCGTTTAAATATATAGAATTTTTGTATAAATCGTTAGCATATTTTTCAATATTACCTTTGTATTTGTCTTTTATTTTAAACATGTAGCTAAAGTAGTAATCTTCTGAGAATTCGTTCATATAAAGTTTTGTCATTTCTATAAAAACCTGTTTATCTGTTTCTGCATCAAAATTTTTATAAAATTCTTGAATTGTTTCTTTAAGTTCTTTTTTAATTTTATTCTGATCTTCAATATCTTCTAATGACTTTATATAATTAAATAAACTTAAGTTAAAAAGTATAATATCGCTACTTTGCAATATTGCTTCATCTATATATGTATATAATTTTTTTAATTGGTTGTTTTCGTAATAATTTTTTATATACGGAAGTACCCACTTGTAATTTTTTTGTCTAATGCTATCTTTCGAAAGCCAATCTATAAAGATTTGTTCTTGTTTCAATTTTTTGTCGATAACATTATTTTTACGTAATTGTTCATTCTGACCTAAATAATATTTATAGTAGTTAGAAATTTCTCTATACTTAGCTTGATATTGTAAGTTAATCTTTTTAGAGGTTTTCATTCTGTTTGCTAATACGTCTAATTTCTTTTGACGTATTTTAACAATGTAAGGAATTACATTATTTAATTCAAAATTGACGTTGTAAGATGTATAATACCTATTTGTACTTCCGGGGAAGCCGATTATCATAGTAAAATCAGCTTTTTTTATGCCTTTTGTATTAATTTTAAGAAATTTTTTTGGTTTTAATGGAATATTATTTTCTGAATAATAGGCAGGTTTGCCTTCAGGTGAGGTATAAATTCTTAAAATAGCAAAATCTCCCGTATGGCGAGGCCACATCCAATTGTCTGTTTCTCCACCGAAACTACCTATATTAGAAGGAGGTACTCCAACTAGTCGAACATCGTAATATGTCTCATATAAAAACATTAAATATTGATTTCCACCAAACATTTCTACTATCGATGAACTATAAGGCTCGTCTTCATAGACACTCATTATTTCATTTATCCTTGTTTGTATATAACTTCTTTTTTCAGATATATTGCTAATAGTATCTATATCTGGTGTTAGTATTTGATTAGTAACATCTATTATTTTTATTAAGATAGAAGCACAAAGATCATTATTTGGCAGTTCTTCATTATAATTTTTAGCCCAGAAGCCGTTTTCGAAATAATTTTTCTCGATAGTGCTGTGCTTTTGAATATAATCTTCGACACAATGATAATTTGTAAAAACCAATCCTTTATCCGAAACTATTGAACCACTGCAAAAGAAAGATAATGGATTTTTTGCTTCGGAAAGACCTACAATTGCATCTTTTATACATGCTTTATTAATGTTGTAAATGTCTTCACTGCTTAATCTAAAACCTTGCTTTTTTAAGTCTTCGTATTTTTTATGAATTAAATTTAATAACCACATCCCTTCGTCAGCAAAAACTGAATAGCTTAGAAGTATTAGAATAAAAAATAATTGTTTCATATATTTTAAATTTAAAACTAAACAGGACAAAGGTAAAACTTATTTTTCTAATAAAAACTAATAATTTAATTTATTCTTTATTTTTCGAATCTATTATTATTGTTACAGGTCCGTCGTTTATTAAAGATATTTGCATATTTGCTCCGAAAACACCTGTTTTAATTTCCTTTCCGAATTCACGTATCGTTTCTTCAATGAATTTATTGTATAATGGAATAGCTAATTCTGGTTTTGCTGCTTTAATATACGAAGGTCTGTTGCCTTTTTTAGTTAAAGCATGTAAAGTAAACTGACTTACAATTAATATCTCTCCATCAACATCCTTTACAGATAAATTCATTATTCCGTTAGTGTCATTAAAGATTCTAAGATTAACTATTTTTTTAGCTAACCAGCATGCATCTTCTTCGTTATCGGCTTCTTCTATACCAATAAAAACAAGTAAACCATTTTTAATTTCCGAATATAGCTTATTTTCTATTTCAACAGATGCTTTTCTTACTCTTTGAATTACTAGTCTCATAATCCAGCAAAATAAGCATTTTTTATATGTATAAGCTTTATTTTCTTTTGATAGTAAATAATTATAACGTCAAATCGAACTTCGGTAAAGTTAGAATAATTTTCGACAAAAGCTTCTGTAGCTTCGATTAAAAATTTTTGTTTTTTCGAATCAACTATCTCATCAACTCTTTCGGTTTTTTCTTTTTTTCTAGTTTTTATTTCTACTACTACAAGCACATTTTTATCTTGGGCAATTATATCTATTTCTTTATGTTTATATCGCCAGTTTGTTGCAATAATTTCGTAACCTTCCTTTTGCAAATATTCAATAGCTAGTGTTTCGCCTTTTTTGCCAGTATTTAGATTCGAAATTTTGTTCATAATTATAGCAAAATAAATGAAACTTTTTTATATATAAAACGTTTAAATTAATGTTAAATTTTTTCTATGAACTTAATAAATACTTGCTTTTTAATTTGTCTTTTTAATATATTTACATTTGCTCAAAATAACAATGAAATAAACAAAAACTCATCAAAACCATTTGAAGGAATAATTTTCTTTTCAATGGAAATGATTTCGGATACACAATACTACACATATTATATAAAGAATAGATGGGTAAGGCTTGATGAATATAATCGTTGTAAAGATTGTAAAACACCGAACAATTATATGATTTTTGACCTTAATAACAAAACAATAGCTGTAGTTAGTCCCTCGCGAAAAATGTATATGTACCTGAATGTGCATCCATATAAAAAACGTACAGATGTTGATGAGAATTTTAAAATTTTAAAGACAAATAATTATAAATATATACACGGCTATAAATGTTATCAATGGCGAGTTCGCAATAAGCTTGAGAATACTGAAGTTTCATACTGGGTCGCATACGATAATTTCGATTTTTTTGTTGACTTTCTTATGCTATTTAATCGGTCCGAGAAACATGCTCAATATTTTTTACTTATACCCGACACAAAAGGCTATTTTCCTATGCTTAGTGAAGAAAGAACAACTTTAAGGGAACAAAAAATGACTTTAAGAGTTCTAAATATTGAAAAGAAAGTTTTAGATAAAAATCTTTTTGTTATTCCCAAAGACTATAAAAATTTTGAAGAATAATGACTTGGTATAACAATTTAATTGATTGGCTCGAGAAACATCAATTAAGTTGTGCGTGGAAAAGTACGTTTGGAATAGAATGTCCAGGTTGTGGTTTTCAAAGAGCTTTTATACTGCTTCTAAAAGGAAAGTTTATTGAAAGTTTTTTAACTTATCCCGCTCTTGTCCCAATAATTATAATGTTTATTTATTTATTTCTTCACATTAAATTTAACTTTAAAAACGGACATAAGCTTATTCTTGCTATGTTTATTACAAATGTCGTTATAATTGTTGTTTCATACATTATAAAGTTTATTCATTATCATTAAGGTTTTATCCGTATAATTTTTTGGGTTCAAGTTTTAGCTTTTAGTGGCTTTTATAGAAATGAATAATTTTTTTTTTTGGCAATTTCTTCTGTTTCGTTTAGTAAATAAAACACGAGAGTAATTTTTTTAAAAACAAGAAATCATTAGTATTTACAGCTAAAGTAAAGGATTAAAATAAAAAATTTTTTACCTAAATCAGATTTTTCGCCGGTTTTAGAACGAAAAATAGCAAAGAAGTGGCAACCTCGGTTATTATTTTTATTACAAAAAGCCTTTCCCTCTTTCTCGTCATTGCGAGGAGCGAAGCGACGAAGCAATCTCTCACAGCACCCCGTCATTGCGAACCGAAGGGTTGGCAAGTGTGCTGGCGTGAAGCAATCTCCCCATTGCACATTCCTTTTGGTGTTAAGTGTTTTGAGGGGATTGCTTCGCTCACTACGTTCGCTCGCAATGACAAAAAGGAAGAAGTGGCTCTCAATGACGCCCCTTTCCGTCATTGCGAGGGCGTAGCCCGAAGCAATCTCCTCATTGCACATTCCTGTTGGTGTTAGGCGTTCTGGGGGGATTGCTTCGCTCACTGCGTTCGCTCGCAATGACGGTGTGGGGTTACAGGCTCGCAATGGCGTAACAAAAACATTGTTAATTGCCTTGCAAAGGTCTTATTTCTCGATCTTTTTACTCAAATATAAAGGTAAGCTCTAAATTTTATTCATAAGCAAATTAAAACAAAAATTTTGAAAATAGGCAAGAAATAGCATTTGTTATTTATTAGCATTTGTTATTTATTAAAATATCGAAATTATTTGCCAAAAGAATAGAATAATGAAAGATTTAATTTATATTCTCTTATAAAGTATAAACGATCCATATTTTCTATGTTAATATCGAAGTCTCTAGTGATATAAGGTGTATAGAATAATTTAAAACCCAAATGTTTACCTAATTTAAAACCAAGACCTATTTGCGAATGTAAACCATAGGTATGCATATCATACTTATCGTTTAAAACATAATAGGTAATATAGTTAAATGTACCTCCTATGCCGACAAAAGAATAAGTTTTTTTAGTGAGTAAATAATTAAAATTAACCATAGCATCGGCTAAAGTGAACCAGCCGTACTTGTAACTAAATTCGCCATAACGTTTATAAGGAATGAATGAGCTGGCAAAGCTAATAGAAACATTATAATCGTTCCGATTTAATAAAAAACGCTCGTAACCTAATTGAAGCTTAGTTAAATTAATAAACAATTGATTATTTTCAAATTTCACATTATTGATATTTTCTTCATTTTTCTTGTTAAAACCAAATAGAAAACTATAGCTAAAATTTATAGGCATTATAAAAAAATCATATGGTAGGTCCCAATGTTTATCAAAAAAAATATAATTTACATTTAGGTTTACTAAAAAATTTCTGCAAACATTTACAGAAAATATTCCTTTTAAAATAACCAAATCATCCTGTTTATTTTTGGTCCAATTTTCACTACTTACAAACAAAATTTCTTGATAATGTAAATACCCTAATCCAATACCTCCATTTAAACATTTAGATATTTTATTTTGTTCAATAAGATAAATAGCAAATTTGTGAATTTTATGTACATCAACATACGTTCCTAGATAGGAATACTTTTGTAAAAGTATATTTCTGTTATTTATTAAAATTTGTAAATCCAAAAAAGAATTTTTGCTTAACTGCATAAATTGCTGCTGATAGGTTAATGCCAAATAATTTGATGGTCCCCATACCTCCCAACCTATGTATGGTTTAGCAAACTTAAACCGAGGATAATCTCTTATACTGTCAACTCGATTTTTAATAGAATCATTAAATTCTAAGGCATTTACACGAACACTAACTACAAGTATGAAAAATATATAAATCTTCTTCATTGTAATACTATTTTTTGTATTTGAACCAACTCGTTTTCATTAAATATTTTAAAAATGTAAATCCCGCGTTTTAAATGACTTACTGAAAAATTTTCGTTAGCATCAATATGCTTTTTTTCTATCAACTGACCCATTATATCGTAAATTTCTACTAAATAATTTTTGCTTTCATTTGATTGTAAAACAAGAATATCAATTGCTGGATTGGGTATAAGCTGAGTATCATTATTATTAACAACTTGCTTAAAAAATTCGTTATTATCAGCTATATCTGATTTTGTATAAATCGAATTTAAAACATAATGCGATAAATGTTCATCAGAAGGTGGAAAAAACAAGACTGCAACATCAGGATTACCTTCTTTTATTTGACAAATATCTATATGCTCAATATAACCATGAAATTTGGCTCCATTAATTACTTTAAAGCCTGGTTTTAAATGTATTTCTTTGCCTGCTTTATAGGTAACGTTAGCTTTACAAGGACCGCCAAAAGTTGTCTCATTATATGAAGTAATAGTAGCGCTAGACACAATTTTATTGTAGGTTACTTTTTCGGTTGTACATTGTATATGAAAAGTAAGCCCATTAAGTGTAACGGTTGGATAAGTGTTGTTGTCATTTATTAAATAGTTGTATTTTTCACATTTTAATATTTTCAGTAAATTATGAATAATCATTTGCGAAAGAAGATTCCCAACTCGTTCATTATTCGGACATATAGTTGAATTTAATATGTTATAATAGTGTTGAAAGCCTCTATAAGGCTCGGTTAAACCATGTAAGCAGCAAAACAATAAATCTAAATACTGGAATTCAGCTTTATTATCACCATCTAGATCATCAATCCACTCACAACATTTTTTGTTAACACTTTCTAAGCCCCATACATTATTTGGGAAATAAGAGCCTGACATTGTTACTAAAATAGCTGGTAATAAATCTTTTTTAGGTAAACTTATAAAGCCATGAATAATTTGTGCATTAAAATTTTCACCAACATATTTTTCATAAATTTTAGCAAACTGACCTGAAAAAAATCCTGCTTGTGCACCACCTTTATTACAGTAATGACTAATACAGACAGTAGGAATATAACAATTATCTATATACTCACTCCAATGTACACCTTTGACACAAAGTTTAGTCACTGGATTGTCAATTACCCAATTATCATTAAAACTACTATTGTTTCTTATTGATAATATAATTCGCTTGATTCGTTGTTTTGCATAATTTGATAAAGAAATACCATTAACATATACATCAGAATTAACAAAGTTTCGCACCGCCACCAAACCCTGTAAAAGACCTATATAATTATCTTGAGAATATTCTTCTGGTCCTGTCCAGTGATCTTTCCTAAATTTACTTCTATTAAAATTAAAATTTATAGCTGGGGGAATATATTTGTTAATATGAACACTATAATCACTTTTTTTATCATCATAACAGCTGTATAAACCAACCATTGCTGCAGAAAAACCACCATTTATTGGATATCCGGTTTTTTTATTTCTATTATGTCGTGCTTTCCACATTAATTTAATTAAATCATAAATAGTATCTTTTTCTGGATTACAAAGCATTATGTTTTGATCAATATATTTACCTCTATTACCTCCAAGTCCTTGATTTAGGTATCTGTAATTTTCATAAGCATCTGGTTTAAACATTAAATATGGTGGAATATTGGATATAGAACTAAGTGAATAATTATTTTTAAAGAAATAGAAATATTGTGGGTTAATATTATTTTCTGGTTTAGGGTAAATAGGACTATACCATAAGAAATTAGTAAAGACATCGTCGCGAATCATAAAACCATTGTGTTGTCCGCCCCAACATTCTTTTCCTTTTGACCAAAAATACGACCAATAGGTTTCGGCATCGTAATCGAGGCGATCAATTGTTTTCAATGCCCAAAATATTTCAGCTTCGGTTTGTTGTGTTGGTAAACCACTATTATATAGTAAACGCCACTCACTTGCTAATACAATCAAGTATTTTCCAAGTTCAAATCCTTCGTCACTAATATCAAAACCACCAGCATAAGATGTCCAATAGTTATAATCGAAATCTTGAAAAGGACCACAACCTCTCGTTTTAAAAATAATTCCTCTCCCTTTATGAGCATAATCGCCTGTGTAATTTGGAACCATGAAATCGTTTACTAAACGATCTCGCCATACCCAATACTTCGCTTCATTCAATAATTCATTTTGGCTGTATAATACACAAATATGCATTGACAATATAAAAATTAACAATATTTTCATACTTTATGGATTTATTATTTTACTTTTTTCTATTTTAAATAAGGATTCTTTTCTTACATAATATACTTCTAAACCATAACTTCTTTGGTGTCTTGTGTAGTATATAGTATCGCTGCTCCAATGACTTTTATTATAACAATTCAATTTATAATTGTATGGATTTTTATTAAATTTAAAACTTATGTAAACATTATTAGTATCATTGTACTTGTATATCAATATGCTATCTTTTATGTAATAAGAAAAATCATTGTAC
>Ga0272449_1001020_pt1 | contig 30543 bp, 32 predicted proteins | sample YNPCB0241_FD_198679 | JGI IMG/M metagenome (GOLD analysis project Ga0272449, IMG submission 198679) | Hot spring sediment microbial communities from Yellowstone National Park, WY, United States - YNP-CB-024-1 | ecosystem: Environmental > Aquatic > Thermal springs > Hot (42-90C) > Sediment... | reverse complement strand
AAATTTAAATCTACCAAATTTTGAGATGAAATATTTATCAATGGGAATGAGTGATACATGGAGAATAGCAATAGAGGAGGGAGCAAATATAATAAGAATAGGAACAGCAATTTTCGGTCCAAGGAGAGGTGGCTGAGTGGTTTAAAGCGGCCGACTCGAAATCGGCTTCCACCGGAAAAACCGGTGGACGGGGGTTCAAATCCCTCCCTCTCCGCGTAGCAAGTTTTGTTGAAAAAAATCAGTTTTGGTTCTATTCAATATTTTCTCTTTAAATTTTAAAACTATATCCTTCCTCAAGCATTATTAAGAAATTTTCTGGTGGAACATAATTTGCAATTGAATTACCGGAACCCAAAATATATCCTGGACCAGCACATTTTTCAAGAATTTTTCTTATATAATATCTTAATTCATTTTCTTTTAATGAGCATAATTTACCAACATCAACTCCACCAATAATCCCGATTTTATCTCCATATTTTTCCTTAAAATCCCATACAGGCATGATTTCATCTTCAAATGAATGTTTTGCATCAATTTTGACTTCTTCAATTAAAAAATCCATCAATGGCTCAATATTTCCACATGAATGAAGGACATAAATTTTATTATTTTCATGACAGAGTTCAGATATTCTTTTATGCCATGGAAGTATATATTTTTTAAAAAATTCAGGAGGAAGAAGTGTCTGTGTTTTAAATCCCATATCGTCTCCCTGAAATATCCCTATAATTTTTTCAATTTTAATAAATTTTTTATATGACTCATAAATTATCTCTCCAATTTTCTCTGCTGACCTTTTAACAAGTTCTTCATTATCATAAATCTGAAAACATAAATTCTCAAAACCAAATAAAAACATAAGAATTTCAAATATTCCATAAGAAATACATAAAAATATTCCCATATTTTCCGGTAAAATTTCAGAAAGATATTCAAAAACCCATGTATCTACTTTCTCAGGAGATGGCCATGGATATCTTTTAAAATCTTCCCAGTTTTTTATATAACCTGTTTTCTCTTCAATCCATATTCTTTTTAATCCTTCTTTCATTTCCCTTTTTGGCAAATTAAAAATTAAATTTGAAGAAAATCTAAACTCACCACTTAATCTAATCGCATCAAAACCAATTTTATTATAAAGAGAAATAATATTTTTTAATGTTCCTTTTTGTGTCTCACAATCAACGGGTTCAATCCAGTTTTCTCCCCAAAAATTCTCCCATAGATATTTCAAAGTTTCTTTATCTATATGAAGCTCTGCAATATGAATCCTTTCTCCTTTCTTTTCTCTCTTTAAAACTTTTTTAAATTCTTCAATATTGGGTTCTGGAAATTTCATTTTCTATCTCCTTCAGTTTTTTATTCAATAATCTGTCTCTGTTTCCTTCATTCACTTCAATTATTTTAATATCATATTTTTTCAATTCTTCAACAAATACATTTTTTGCCATTGTTATAACTCCAATCACATTTTTATCGCTGGTAATTATTTTTCTTACAATATTTTTAAATTTTTCTGAAAAAAGTTCCATCTTTCCTATCTCATCAATAACAATATATTCAATCCTTTCGTCCTTTAATTTTTCTTCAATGGTCTTTACTCCAATTTTTTCAAATATCTCAAGATTAACTTTATACTTTCCAACATTATATTCACCTCTCCCTATTTCAGCAAGAATTCCTTCTTTCCCATCAATTGTTTTTATTTTAAATCCAACCCTTCTATCTTTTATTCTAATTTCTTCTGTATAAAATCCACCAGCCTGATTTAAAATCTCAGATATCCATTTCTTTATAATTGTTGTCTTCCCTATTCCCGGTCTACCAACGAGAAAAATTTTCATAGAAATATTATACAGAGATACAAAAGTAGGGTAAAATTTAATTGATGGAAAAAGAAGTAAAAAGATATAGAGTCAGACCTAAAGATTACCTATGTTTAACTCCTGAAGAAGCATTGACAACGGGAATAACAACAGGAGAACAAATTGTTGAAGAAATTTTACTTGCTAGAGAATTTACATTCACTTCTTATATGTATGCTGCAATAAGAAATTTACCGGAAGAAGAGTTAAAAAAAATAGATGTGATGGAAAGAAAGGAAAAATTATTTGAAAGCAGAAAAGAAGCAGTAAGATATATAAAAGAAAATGGAGAAAACTTGTTCCTACTTTATGTTGTAAAGGAAACAAAGTTATTTCCTAGAGAAGAAATTAAATGGGATAAGATTGAAAACTCAATAGATAATTTTCTTGAAGAAATAAAAAAATTTGAAAAGAAAGAAGTAAAGGTTTAATCGCTTAGAAAATTTGTAATTTCTCTAATCAAAGTAATAACATGAATAACCTTATCTTTTTCAAAAATTGGTATTTTTCTTGTTTCTGTTTCAATCTCCATATCCTTTATCAAATTTTTTTCTTTTGTTATTAAAATTTCACCTCTAATAAAAACAGTTTCATATTCTTCCCTTATCTTTTCACTCAAAAATGGAAAAACATCAAAAACTTTTTTGTTAATGATTTCAGTTTCAAGCCCAAGAATTTTGTTCCATTTTTTGAAGGTATTATTGCAGTAAATGATTTTATAATCTCTGTCAATTATATGTATTGCCTCTGGCAAAAAATCAAAAATTCTTATTAATCTTTCCTCTGTCTCTTTTATTAAGTCCTTCTGAATAATTTCCATTCCATAACTAAGTGTTTTGATAATATTCCCTTTTTCATCCTTCAAATAAAAATTTCTCCATGTAAATATTTTCACTCTCTTATATTTTGTTTCAACGCCACCTTCATATAATCCTAATTCCTCTCTATTTCCCTCTATAATTTGCTCAAAAATAAATTTCAAATTTTCTCTCATATATTCCGGTACACATCTTTCAAACCAATCTTCTCCGACCAATTCATCTATTGAAGAATATCCCAAAATTTTCGCACCATTTTCATTTATATACTCAATCACTCCATACCTATTAAGAATTACAATTATTCCAGGAAAATAGGAGATAATATTTTTAAGAGTGCTAATTTCTTCTTTTAATCTTTTGATTTCAGAATCTTTAAAAATAATTATATTTTTTAACTTGTCAATTTCTTCTTCCATTTTATTCCCCCCTCTTTTTAAATTATAAAAAATTTTAAAAAAAATTGCAAATTTTTAATTGACTAACTGAAAATTTTCGGGTATTTTATATATAAAAGCGGGATTAACTCAGTGGTAGAGTGCGAGCTTCCCAAGCTCGTGGTCGCGGGTTCAAATCCCGTATCCCGCTCTATTTATCTTCTAAAAAGAAAAAATATTAAGATTGTTCAGAAGAAAATTTTTCAATTTTATTCTTAAATCTTTTTTCAGTAGGAAAATAAGGAAAAATAGAACCAAAGTTTATAATTGAAAAAGTAACGAGCCATGCAAAATTTCTACATATTAAAAAACCAATAAAACCGCAAATAGAAATCAAATTTAAAAATCCAAACATTGTAATAGTATAAGCATAATAGGAATTTACTTTTTCCATTGTTTCTTTTTTATTCAAAAACAATCTTTTTGAAATAAAATCAGAAAAACCATTACAAAAAAAGAAAATACCAATTCCAAGAAAGTAAAGGAACATTTGAACAATTTTTATTTTTTCTTCTTCATAATTCTCTACAATAGGCAAAAAATTTCCTAAAAGTAAAATTTTGCCCACCAAAACAATTATTAAAGGAAATAAAAATAAAGGAATCACAAAAAATTTTAAATTTCTCATTCTTATTTTTTCTTTTTCTTCCATCTTCTTTCCTTATTTTTAGTAATTTTACTATAAAAAAATCTTCTTTCCAAATTAACAAAAATTTGTATTCGCTCTATTGACACATTATAATAATTGTGATAACTTAATTTAATATTGAAAAGGAGGTTGGAATGGCTGCATTAATAGGTGGAATAGTGGCAATTGTAATAGGAGTATTACTTGCGGGTCCAGGACGTTTCGGAAAAGCAACTTTATGGTTTTTAGAAGGTGGATTAGTTGTATTTCTTATACTTGGAGGGATAATAGCAATTGTAGCAGGAATAAGTGATATAAAAGATAAAATAGAGGAAAGAAGAGAAAAGGAAAAAGAAGAGAAGAAAGAAGAGGATAAAAAAGAAAGTTAATTTTCTACAACAATATTTATAAGTTTTCTTTCAATATATATTTTTTTAATTATTTTTTTGTTCTCAATGTATTTTTTAAATCTTTCATTTTCGCTTACAATTTTTAAAATTTCTTCAACTTTTGCATTTGAAGGTATTTCTACATTTCCCCTTATCCTGCCATTAATCTGAACTCCAATATTTATTTTTTCTTTCTCTTCTTCAATTTCTTCATATTCTGGCCATTTTTCATTGAATAAAAATGTCTTCTCTCCAATATCTTCCCATAATTCCTCACAGATATGTGGAACAAAAGGATAAAGAATCTTAATAAATTTTTTCCATGAATCAATAAGTAGTTTTTTTGAAACTTTTTTTTCTGAAATAATTTTACTTAAAAAATTGAAAAATTCCATCATTTTTGCAATCGCTGTATTAAACTGAAACTCTTTTTCAATATCTTCTGTTACTCCTTTGATTGTTTTATTTATCATAATCTTTAATTCTTTATCTCCTTCACTATTCATTTCTTCATAATTTTTTATCTCGTATTTAAGACGCCAAACTCTATTTAAAAATCTCCAACAACCCTCTATTCCCTTTTCACTCCATTCAAGATCAACCTCAGGTGGGGCAGCAAAAAGGATAAATAATCTAAGTGTATCTGCTCCATATTTTTTTATAATCTCCTCCGGGTCAACAACATTTCCCTTTGATTTTGACATTTTGGCTCCATCCTTTATAACCATTCCCTGACATAACAGGTTTTCAAATGGTTCCTCAAAATCCACATATCCAAGATCTTTTAGAACTTTAACAAAAAATCTACTGTAAAGTAAATGTAAAATAGCATGTTCTATGCCACCTATATATTGATCAACAGGCATCCAGTAATTAACTTCTTTTTTATCAAAAGGTTTTTCTTTTACATCCCCAGATGCATATCTTAAAAAATACCATGATGAATCAACAAAAGTATCCATGGTATCTGTTTCCCTTTCAGATTCTTCTCCACAGATAGGGCATTTACATTTTAAGAATTCAGATACATATTTTAAAGGAGATTCTCCTTTCCCTGTTATTTTTACATTATTAGGCAATTTTATAGGAAGATTCTCTTCTTTCTCTGCAACTATTCCACATTTTTTACAGTAAATTATAGGAATTGGAGTCCCCCAATATCTTTGCCGTGAAATACACCAATCTCTTAATCTGTAATAAACTTTTTTTCTGCCTTTGCCACAGGATTCAAGATATTTTTTTACCTCTTCTTTCCCTTTTTCATTATCAAGTCCATCAAACATCCCGGAGTTAATCATAATACCGGAACCTTCATATGCCATTTCAAGTTTTTCTGGAATTTTTTCCCATTTTAGACTTCTGATAACTATCTTTACAGGTAAATTATATTTTTGGGCAAATTCAAAATCTCTCTGATCATGAGCAGGAACAGCCATAACAGCTCCTGTTCCATATTCCATTAAAACATAATTGCCAATCCATACAGGAATTCTCTCTTCTGTTATAGGGTGTATTGCAAAAACTCCAGTATCTATTCCTTCTTTTTCCATACTGATTATATCCTGAACAGTTAAACTTGTTTTTTTGACCTTTTCTATAAATTTTTTAATCCTACCTTCCTTATCATATAAATTTATAAATTTTTCAACCAATGGATGATACGGAGAAAGGACAAGATATGTAACACCCATTAGAGTATCACTTCTTGTAGTAAATACAGTTAATTTTTCTTTAATTTCAGGGATATAAAAATCTATTTCACATCCTTCACTTTTTCCAATCCAGTTCTTCTGCATTATAATTACTCTTTCAGGCCAGTTTTTTATTCCAGAAAAATCAAGTAATTTTTCAGCATAATCAGTAATTTTAATAAACCATTGTTCAAGAATTTTACTTTCAACAAATTCATTACACCTCCAGCATCTACCATTTATTACCTGTTCATTTGCAAGAACTGTTTGACATGAAGGGCACCAATTTGCAGGTGAGTTTTTTCTATAAACAAGCCCCTTTTTAAAAAATTGAAGAAAGAAAAATTGATTCCATCTGTAATAGTCAGGATCACAAGTTATAACTTCTCTTTCCCAGCAATAGGAAATGCCAAGTCTTTTTAATTGGTTTCTTATTGTTTCTATATTTTTATATGTCCAATCTTTCGGATGTATATTCTGTTTAATCGCTGCATTTTCTGCCGGAAGACCAAATGCGTCATAACCAATTGGATGTAAAATATTATAACTATTCATAACTTTATATCTTGCAACCACATCTCCTATTGTATAATTTCTCACATGTCCCATATGAATCTGCGCAGAAGTATAAGGGAACATTTCAAGGATATAAAATTTCTTTTTATCTGAATCATATTTTGCCTTATAGATATTATTTTCTTCCCATTTTTTTTGCCATTTAATCTCTATTTTTTGAGGTTGATATTTTTCCATGTCTTTCTCCTATCCTTTTAAGAATTTCAATATTTTTCTTGTCTTCCTTTAAAGTGGCCTTCGGAGTTTCAATTATAAATGGTAAATTCCCAAAATATTCATCTTTAATAATCTCCTCAAATCCAATTTCACCAATTTCGCCTTTTCCTATATGTTGATGTCTATCTATCTTTGAACCTAATTTTGTTTTTGAATCATTAGCGTGAATTAATAAAATATAACTCAAATCAACAAATTTTTCAATATTTCTTCTTACATTTTCAAAATTTTTCATATCATATCCAGATTGAAACGCATGGGCTATATCAAAACAGATAGCAAAATTATTATTTAATCTCTCAACGATATAAGAAAGTTGTTTGAAATTATATCCAAGAGAAGTCCCCTGACCCGAAGTATTCTCTATTAAAATTTTAATCTCTGTATCCACAAAATTTTTTAATAACTCAATCACATTTCTCAATCCTCTCTCTTCAGTTAAACCTTTATGAAATCCAGGATGTACCACATAATATTCAGCACCTATTCTTATACTTTCTTCGATTTCTTCTTCAAGAAAACGGATGATTTTTTCTTTTATTTTTTTATTCTCCTCCGCAATATTAAAAATATATGGCATATGCACAACAATAGGCTCAATTTCCATTTTCTCTATTTCTTCTTTAAATCTATCAATCTCATATTTATCTCTATATCTTCTCTTCCAACTTCTTGGATTGGAAAGGAAAATCTGAAAACAATTACATTTAAGATACTTACAGTATTCAATTGTCCTCAATAATCCTCCTTCTATCCACAAATGAGCTCCAACCTTCATAAAAAAATTTTAATTTTTTGAAATCTTTCCGTCAAAAAATTTGACATAAAAATTTTAAATGATATATTTTTATTAACTTTTTTTATTAACTTTTTTAAAGAGGAGGGGAAAAATGAAAATAGGAATACAAGCAGGATTATTACCGGGAAAAGATTTAAAAGAAAAATTTGAAATGGCAAAAAAGATTGGTTTTGAAGGTATTGAAATTGGAGGGAGAATATTCTTTGAAAATGAAGAGATTGTAAAAGAATACAAAAAAATTTCAGAAGACACAGGGATTCCTATTTCAAGTATTTGTGCTGGATATAGAAACTATTTGCTTGAACCGGATCCAGAAAATAGAAGGAAGGCAAGAGAAGATATAAAAAAATTGCTTGAAATAGGTAGAGAAATTGGAGCCATTGGTCTAATCCTTGTTCCAATATTTGGACCACCAAAAATTACAGATTTATCTCCTTATAAAAATGCCTATGAACTTGAAAAAGAACTTTTTTTGTCACAATTACCTGAAATTGTCAAAAAAGCAGAAGAAACAGAATGTTGTATTTTACTTGAACCCCTTAATAGGTATGAAACTCATTTTTTAAGAACATTGAACCAGGCAGTTGAATATTGCGAAAAAATAAATAGCAAATACCTCACTATTATGGCAGATTTTTTTCATATGAACATTGAAGAAGTAAATATATATTCTTCAATTAAAAATGTAGGAAAATGGATCTGGCATGTTCACCTTGCAGATAGCAATAGAAGTTTACCGGGAATGGGACATACTGATTTTGAAAGTGGATTTAAAGCCCTCAAAGAAATTGGATATAAAAATTACATGGTACTTGAATGCAGTGTTCCAGAACCAAGAGAAGAAAATCTAAGAAAAAGTATTGAATTTATGAAAACTATTTTAAACAAAATATAAGAAAAGGAGGAAAAGATGGAAATAAAAATTGGTTTTATTGGATGTGGAAGTATAGCAAATTCTCATATGATGCGTCTTCAGAGAATAGAAGGAGTAAAATTTGTGGGTATGTGTGATGTAGATGAGAGTAAAGCGAAGATGAGAAGTGAAATGTATGGAGGCAAGGTATATACTGATTATAAAAAAATGCTCGAAGAAGTGGAAATGGATGTCTGTTATATTTGTGTTCCTCCTTTTGCTCATGAAGGTCAGGAAGAATTATGCATTAAGAAAAATATACCCTTTTTTGTTGAAAAACCAATCCATCTTGATAAAAAGAAAGCAAAAAAAATAGCAGAAAAAATTAAAGAAAAAAATTTGATTAATGCTGTTGGTTATCAAGATAGATATCAAAATATTATTGCCTATATAAAGCCCTTTTTTAACGAAGGGAATCTCGGATTTTTCACTGGGTGGTGGGTAGGAGGCATGCCCGGTGTTTATTGGTGGAGAAAAAAAGAACTTTCTGGAGGACAAATTGTAGAACAAACAACCCATAATTTTGATATGGCAAGATATCTTGTAGGAGAACCAGTTGAAGTTTTTACTGTCAAAAGAACTGGACTTATGAAAGAAATTGAAGGATATAATATAGAAGATGCATCTGCAGTAAGTGTATATTTTGAAAATGGAGTTTTTGGAGTTATCTTCTCTAGTTGTTTTGTAAAATCTGGAGGAAGATGTGGACACGATTTTTATTTCAAAGATAAGGTAATTGAATATTTTGAAAGGAGTAAAGTAAGAATAAACTATGGAACTAAAATTGAGGAGATATTTGAACAGGGAGATTTGCTTGAAAGAGAAGACAGAACTTTTATAGAGGCAGTTAAAACAAAAAATCAATCCTTAATAAAATCATCCTATGAAGATGCTTATAGAACACTTGTATTTACATTATGTGCAAATGAGGCAATGGAAGGTAAAGTAGTAAAAGTTAAATATTAAATTAAGAAAAGGAGATAAAATGATAAAAGTTGGTATTATTGGGGTTGGAGGAATTGCGCAGACTACACATATACCAAACCTGATGAAATTAGAGGATGTTAAGATTGAAGCAATATGTGATGTAAATAAGGAGAAATTAAATTTTGTTGGGGAAAAATTTAATATTTCTAAAAGATTTACTGATTGGGAAAAGATGTTAGAAGAAAAATTTGATGCTGTGATCATTTGTTCACCTAACTATTATCATGCAATTCAATCAATAAAAGCAATGGAAAATGGTAAACATGTACTTTGTGAAAAACCAATATGTTTGAGTGTGAAAGAAGCAGAGGATATATTTAAAACAGTGGAAAAAACAAAAAAAATTTTTATGGGTGCTTTTCCACGAAGATTTTTAGGAGAAACAATAATTGTAAAAAAATTAATTGAAGATGGATATTTTGGAGAAATTTATTATATGAAAGCCAGTTGGTTAAGAAAAAGAGGGATTCCTGGACTTGGAACATGGTTTACAGATAAAAAACTTGCAGGTGGAGGTCCAATGATTGATATCGGAGTCCATGTAATTGATCAGATGATTTATCTTTCTGGGCTTACTCAACCAAAAATAATATTTGGAGCCATATTTGATAAATTTAAAGACAGACCAGTTGAAGGAAGTTGGCCCCCACTTTCAACAAGAATTGGAGATATCCCTACAGGAAAAATGGAGGTAGAGGATTTAGCAGTTGGGTTTGTTAAATTCAAAAATGGAGAAGTTTTATTTGTTGAAGCAAGTTGGGCGGGAAATTCAGAAGAGGGTTCAAAATGTAGTTTATTTGGGACAAAAGCAGGTGCCCAATTTCCAGATCCTGTTGATTTGAGAAATCCTGTTAGGATTTATGGAGAAATTTATGGGATAACAAATGAAATTATTCCAATAATCCAAAAAAAGGATCCATATTTTGAAGAAATAAAACATTTTATTGAATGTATAAAAGAAAGGGAAGAACCGATTACAAAAAAACAAGAAATAATGGCAGTTGTTAGAATAATAGAAAGTATTTACAAATCAGCACAAACTGGAAAAGAGGTGTTTTTTTAAAATAAGAAAAAGGAGAAAAAATGAGAAAGTTAAAAATAGATGAAATTTTTAAAATAGGGGGACTCTATTTTACTGAAAAAGATATAGATATAGAAATAGAGCAATCAATTGATGAAGGGAAAAATATAAATAGAGTTAAAAAAGATTTTAATAGGATAAAAAAACTTCTCAAAGAGAAAAAAAATATTGAATTACAAAATGAAATAAATGCTCTTTTTGATAGATGTTTCAAACTTCCCACTAAAAAAACATATAAATATAAGGAACCTTTAAAATTTGAAGAAATAAAAAAAGAATGGAGAGAGTTAAATTTTGAGAAAAAAAACATTCCAGATGACATAATAAAGGATAAAATTTATGGTGGCTGGTATGGAAGATGTGCTGGATGTCTTTTGGGGAAACCTATTGAGGGGTGGACTAAAGAAAAAATTGAAAATTACCTTAAAGACACAAATCAATTCCCTTTAAAATTTTATATAAGAAGTGATTTTGACCAAGAACTTATAAAGAAATATGGAATTTCAAAAGATAGACCATTTATAAATAATATAAAATACATGGTTGAAGATGATGATTTGAACTATACTGTTTTTGCCTTATTAGTGATTGAAAGATTTGGGAACAAATTTACATCTTATGATTATGCACGAACTTTCCTTGAAAGAATTCCAATTTTAAAAACTTATACTGCTGAAAGAATTAGTTATAAAAATCTGGTAAATCTTATCTCTCCAGAAATCTCTGCAAATTTTAGAAATCCTTACAGAGAGTGGATTGGTGCTCAAATTAGGGCTGACTTCTATGGCTATATAAATCCTGGGATGCCTGAAAAAGCAGTTGAACTGGTATATAAAGACGCAAGCGTTACTCATATAAAAAATGGAATTTATGGAGCGATGTTTGTAAGTGCTATGCTATCTATTTCATTTTGTGAATCAGATAGATATAAAATAATAAAAGAAGCATTAAATTTTATCCCAAATAAATCAAGGCTTTTTGAAAGAATAAGTGAAATAATTTATTATTGGGAAAAAGGAATAGATTACGAAGAAGTTTCAAACTATATTCATAAAAAATGGAATGAAAGAAATCTTCATCATTGGTGCCATGTAATAAGTAATGCAGAAATTGTTGTTGTAGGTCTTTTATGGGGGATGGGAAATTTTGGAGAATCAATCTGTAAAGCAGTTCAAGTCGGTTTTGATACTGATTGTAATGGTGCTACTACTGGTTCAATTATGGGAACTATTCTGGGCAAGAAAAATTTACCGGAAGAATGGATCATCCCTTTGAATGATACTTTAGAAACAGGTATTTCCAATTTTAGTAAAATTAAAATTTCTGAACTTGCAGAGAGGACATATAAAATTTACAAAAAATTAAAGGAGGAGGAAGAAAATGGAAAAAGTTAGAATTGGATTAATAGGATGTGGAGGTATAACTAGAGCACATATTAGAGGGATAAAAACACTTTTCCAGCAAGGATGGAATGAAATGGAGATAACATGTGTGTGTGATGAAAGAAAAGAAGTAGCAGAAGAAAGAGCACAAAACATCTCAGAATTTCAAAAAAACAAACCACTTATATTTACGGATTATGAAAAATTACTTTCAAAAAAATTATGTGATGGCTTTGTGCTATGTCTTCCACATTTTTTACACCATTCAATTGGTTTAGAAATTTTAAAAAATAATTTTCATGTGATGATAGAAAAACCACTTGCTTTAACATTAAAAGCAGGAATGAAACTTGTAGAAGAAGCAAAAAGAAAAAATCTTATCCTTTCAATTGCAGAACAGGTGAGAAGAACATTATTTCCAAGGGCAATAAAATGGATAATTGAGAATAAAAAGTTTGTTGGAGATGTAAAACATGGAGTTGTAATGCTTGTTAATTATTCACCTTTTAATTATACAAATTATTCTATGAAATGGAGAGGAGTAAAGGCACTTTCAGGAGGAGGAATAATTTTTGATAGTGGACACCATTTTGCAGATATGTTACTTTACCTTTTTGGAGAAGTTGATGAAATATACTGTGAAATAAGAAGTTATGATGAAAGAATAATTGAGGATATACCCATTTTAGGAACTCATAAAGCAGATGTTGAAGATACATATAGTGCAATAATAAAATTTAAAAATGATATTTTTATTACATGGATTTACTCAAGATCATCCCCGGGAACAAATTTAAATACAGCAATATATGTTGGAGAAAATGGAAGTATTAAAGATAAAGGTTTTGTATTTCATTGTTTTGAAGGTGGTGCAGAAATTCTTCTTCATCTTAAAACAATTGATAGTGAGGAGATTAAAAATATATTTTTAAAATCTTTAACCAAGGAAGAAAGAGAAAAACTATTCCCTTATAATTGTTATGACGGATTTGGTCTTGAGTGGTTGGAGTTTGTAAGAGCAATAAAAAATAATAAAAAAGTTGAAATTGATGGTGAAGAGGGGCTAAAAATTATGGCTTTCTGTGAATCTTTTTATGAATCAAATTATTTAAAAAAGCCTGTTAAATTTGAAGATGTATACAATGGGAAAATACAGAATTATCAGAAAGAAATTAATGATTTTTGGAAAATAAAATGAAGAAAAATTGACAATAGAATTTATTTTTTATAAAAAAAGGAGGGGTATGGAGGTTTTGAAAATTTTAAAAGAAAGGAGAAGTATAAGAAAATATCAGAAAAAAGAAATACCAAAGGAAATCATTGAAGATATAATTGATTGTGCAAGATTTGCTCCAACAGCAGTAAATATTCAACCTTGGGAGTTTATAGTTATTACAGATAAAAATATGAGAGAAAAAATCGCAGATATAACTGATTACGGAAAGTTTATAAAAGATGCTCCTGTATGTATTGTTGTTTTCTGTAAAGATACAAAGTATTATCTTGAAGATGGTTCAGCAGCAACAACTTACATTTTACTGGCTGCTAAATCGTACAATCTAGGAAGTTGCTGGATTGCAGGGGATAAGAAATTTTATGCAGAAAAAATCAGAGAATTACTTAAAGTCCCAGAAGGATACAAACTTATAAGTTTAATCTCTATTGGATATCCTGATGAGAATCCTCATCCTCAAAAAAGAAATTTAAAAGATGTGCTTCACTGGGAAAAATGGTAAAGATATTTTTAATTCCACATTTTCATTATGATACAATCTACCAAGATACCTATGAAAATTATCTTGAAATATCCTTTGAAATAATAAAAAAAGCGATTGAAATTCTTGAAAAGAATAAAAATTATAAATTTCTTATTGAACAAACAATTTTACTTGAAGAATTCTGGAATAGGTTTCCATATTATAGAGAAAAAATCACAAAATTTATTAAAAATGGAAAGATAGAAGTTGCTCCAGGGTTTTTTGTTATGCCTGATATGAATTTAATTTCAGGTGAATCATTGATAAGACAAATAAAAAAAGGTAAAAATTTTCTCAAGAAATTTAACAAAGAACCAAAGGTAGCATGGATTTCAGACTGTTGGGGACACCATAGACAGATACCACAAATATTAAAAAAGGCAGGTTATAAAGCCTATGTCTTTTCTAGAGGAATGTTAAAAGGAAAAAAGAATCCAATACATTTTATATGGAAAGGAATTGATAATTCAGAAATTCTTGCGTACTGGATGGCAACCGGATATTTTGGTTTCTTTATTCACTCTATTGAAAAAAGTTATGAAGAATATCTAAAAGATATTGAAAAACATTTAAAAGTGTTGAAAAATTTAAAAATAGTAGATTTAGTACTCCTGCCTAATGGCGGAGATTTTTTAAAACCTGATTTGAAAATTCTAAAAATTGTTGATCAATGGAATAAAAGAAATGAAGAAAAAATTATCTTTTCAACTCCATCAGAATATTTTAATGAAATAGAAAACAAAAAATTACCTGTTTTGAATTACGATTTCAACCCTATGTTTAATGGAACTTATACAAGCAGAATTGAGATTAAGCAAAATAATAGATTATGTGAAAATCAAATTTATCTCCTTGAAATTTTATTTGCATTTTTAACACTTGAAAACCAAGAAAAAAATGAAAAGTTGAAGGGTAAAATAGAAAAGTTTGAAAATTATTTCCTATTCAATCAATTTCATGACATTATTTGCGGAAGTATTCTTGATGTTGGGTATTTTGATGTAATGAAAAAATATGAAATTAACAAAGAAATTTTTAGAGAAGTTTTTAATGAAATAATTGACCAATTAACAGAACTGAATGAAAACTCTATTTCTATTTTTAATCAATGTTCTTTTTCAAGAAAGGATATATCCTACTTTGAAATTGAAATCCCAGAAGAAAATGAAATTGTTATTTACGATGGGACAAAAGAGATTAAAACACAAATTATAGAAAGAAAAAATGGAAAGGCAGTTATTGGTTTTAAGTTTGCTGGAAGAGCATTTGAAAGAAAAACAATTAAAATAAAAACCATAAAAAAAAGAGAAAAAGAGATAATAAATCCTCCTTTTGAATTTGAAAATAACTATTTTAATATAAAAATTTCTGAAAAAGGTCTCATTTCAAATCTGATTATAAATAAGAGAGAAATTGTAAATCAGGTAAAACCTTATTTTGGGGAATTGATTTTTCAAAGGGATATGGGAGATTTCTGGGTTTATTATCAATCACCTGTTCCCGGAGATAGTCGTTTTTCAGAAGTAATTGAAGACCCTTATCCTGAAAATGTTCCGGCATTTAAAGAAGGTATTTTTCAACATGATACCACACCTTCAAAAGTTATTATTGAGAAAGGAATTCTTGGAATAAAAGTTAATATAGAAGGTGAAATAAAATATTGGAAAACTGTGTGGAAATATACTCAAAGTTATTTTGTTTATAATGATTTACCATATATTGATTTTAAAACAAAATTTGTTGCAGAAGGTAAAAATTATAGAATAAGAGTAGCTTTCCCTACATCTATTAAGAATGGAAAAATAAGAAGAGAAATCCCTTTCGGTATTGAATATCAGAATGAAGGTGAATATCCTGCTTATAACTTTATTGATTATTTTGATAATGAGAAGGGATTATGTGTTATAAATAAGGGTCTACCAGGAAACGGAGTTAAAGATGGAATTATAATGATCTCCCTTTTTAGAGCAGTTGATATGGGTCCAAATAAGGCGAAAAGTGAAACTGGCTTTTCTTTTGGGAAAGAATATAAATTTGAATATAGAATAGTTCCTTTTATCCCTAATAATAGAGAATATAGGCCTTATTTATATGGTATTTCGTTCAATCAACCTTTTGTTGCAATTCCTGGAATAAAATGGAAAAACAGAGATATTTACTTAAAAATAATACCTTTTTACATTCCTTTGACATGCTTTAGAAGAAATAACAATGGTTACTTATTAAGAATTTATGAACCAGAAGGTAAAAAAACAAAAGTTAAAATTATAACAAAAACTTCTTTTAAATTTTACGAGACCAGTATAGAAGGAGAGAAAATTTTAAGAAATATTGGAGAAGGTAAAAAAATAAGATTAAATTTGGATCCATTTGAAATAAAAACTATTCTTTTAAAACAATGAAATGGATGGCAGAATATTTCAAATTTAAAGAAAACAAGACAGATATAAAAACAGAAATAGTTGCAGGAATAACTACATTTATGACAATGGCATATATTATCTTTGTTCAACCATCTATTTTATCACAGGGTGGAATGGATTTCGGAGCTGTTATGGTTGCAACATGTCTATCTTCAGCAATCGCAACATTAATTATGGGACTCTATGCAAACTATCCAATTGCTCTTGCACCTGGAATGGGAGAAAATTTCTATTTTGTCTTTACTGTTATTCTCGGAATGGGAATTATCTGGCAGAAAGTTCTTGGAGCAATTTTTATTGAAGGAGTTTTATTCGTAATTTTGTCCATATGGAAGGTTAGAGAAAAATTGATTAATTCTATTCCTGAATCACTTCAATGTGGAATTGCAGGTGGAATAGGTTTATTCATAACATTTATTGGACTTATCCAGAGTGGAATAGTTCAAAAAGGAGGAGCCATTTTAACAATGGGAAATTTGTTACAGAAAGAGGTCATCCTTTCAATAATTGGTCTTTTGATAACAGCAACCCTAATGTCTTTAAAAATTAAAGGCAACATTCTTATCGGTATGCTCTTAAGTTCTTTAATAGGAATTTCAATAGGAATTGTTAAATATCAAGGAATCATAGGTAAAATCCCCTCAATTTCACCAACATTTATGAAACTGGATATTATCGGTGCTTTAAAAGAAGGACTATTTACAATTATATTTGTTTTTTTATTTATGGATATATTTGACACTGTTGGCACAGCAATTGGAGTGGGACAAGCAGGTGGATTTATTAAAGATGGAAAATTGCAAAGAGCAGAAAAGATCCTGCTATCAGATGCAATAGGAACTATAATCGGAGCAATTTTAGGAACAAGCACAGTTACAAGTTATATAGAAAGTTCAGCAGGTGTTTCGGTGGGAGGGAAGACAGGTTTTGCCTCAATTATAACAGCAATTCTTTTCCTTATCTCACTTTTCTTTTATCCATTGATAAAAATGATTGGAATAGGGATAGAAACACAAACAGGACTAACATTGTATCCTATAACATCACCTGCCTTAATAATTGTTGGTTTTTTAATGATGAAAGTTATACTTAAAATAAAATGGGAAGATCCAACAGAATCAATTCCTGCCTTTTTGTCATTTATAGGGATCCCTTTTACATATAACATTGGAGAAGGGATAGCATTTGGTTTTATTACATATTTCTTTTTGAAAACATTTACAGGAAGATTTAAGGAATTAAATCCTGTAATAATTGTCGTTTCTCTTGCTTTTATTTTAAGATTTGTATTCCTGAAGTAATCAAAAAAGTGATTCTTCAACACGAAAAAGGGTTGTTTCTTTTTTAATAATATCAAGTTTATTTATCTGTTCAATTGCCTTTTTGGCATTTTTCTCTTTTGCTTTGTGAGTAAGCATTATTATTGGAACAGCTCTTTGTGGATTATCTTTTTTTTGAATTACAGAAGAGATACTTATATTATTATCTCCCAGAATTTTTGATATCTTTGCAAGAACCCCTGGTTTATCAATTGCTGTAAATCTAAAATAATATTTTGTTTCAATTTCATCAAATTGTTTTAAAGAAAGGGTTTCATAGGAAAGAAATTTTTCCTCAATATAATTTCCTAAAACTAGTTTTTTACTTATATCTACAACATCACTTATTACAGAACTACTTGCTGCATTTCCTCCTGCACCTTCTCCATAAAAAAGTGCTTTCCCAATTAAATCACCTTCAACATAAACAGCATTGTTAACTCCCTCAACAAGAGACAAAAGGTGATTTTTAGGAAGCAGGGTAGGGTGAACTCTTATTTCAATATTATTCTCTTCTTTCTTACAGATTCCAAGCAATTTAACCCTGTATCCAAATTCATCTGCATAAGTTATATCAATAGGTTCTATTTTTTCTATTCCTTCCACATTAATATTATTAATTGAAAAAAGATTTCCAAACGATATATAGGAAAGAATTAAGATCTTATGGGCAGTATCAAAACCTGAAATATCAAGTTTGGGATTTGCTTCAGCATAACCAAGTTTTTTTGCCATATGAAGGGCTTCACTAAATTTAATTTTTTTATAAAACATTTCTGAAAGTATATAATTTGTTGTTCCATTTAAAATTCCGAATATTTTTGTAATTTTATTTCCTATAAAACTTTCCTTTAATGATTTTATAATTGGAATGGCCCCAGCAACACTTGCTTCAAATCCAACATATACTTCTTTTTCTTTTGCTAAATTAAATATTTCCTGTCCATATTTTGATATCAATGCCTTATTTGCAGTAACAACCGATTTTTTATTTTCAATAGATTTTTTAACAAATTCATAAGCATAATCAATCCCTCCTATAAGTTCAACAACTATATCTATTTCCTTACTTCTTATTATCTTCTCCGGACCGTCTACTGCAATATTTTTAAACCTTCTCAATTTATTTTTATCCTTATCAAAAACCTTTAAAATATTTATTTCAATCCCAGTTTTTTCTCTTATTATATCTTTTTTAAAAAGAAATTCTCGTATAAAACTTGAACCAACAGTTCCACAGCCGAGAACTCCAATATTTATATTTCTTTTTACCATTTTTAATAAAGTGAGGATGGAATGGTATTCTGATAAAGATTCTCAGAAGAAAAATATAAATCATTTCTATTTTTTTCAATTTCTATTTCAATATTGTTTTTCTTTATATTTTTGTCAATCCTTAATTTTTTTAAATCTGTGGAAAGTTTCTTACTTAAAAAATAATTGTATGAAACTTCATCTACTTTTTCTCCTTCATCTATTATCTTTTTGGGCACAGAAAGTTCTAATTTTGTAATGAAAAGTTTTACCTCATATTCATCTTCATACGTTTTTTTTATTACCCTATTTTTAAGGTCTGAAATTTCTTTTAAAGAAGGAATTTTTTCTGCCTGATCTCTTACATAAATATATTTATAAGCATCTTCATTCTCAAGTTTTTTAAGTTTAGATAAATATATTTCTACCTCCATTTGATGCAAAATCTTGTTTATTTCATCTGGTGAGAAATTATACTGTTTTGCAATTGCTAGTGCTTCTTTTGCTAACTCTCTAACCTTTTCATAATCTTTGGATTCTTTATAATTTCTAATTTTACTTACATATTCTTCAAAAAGTTTCCTTTTTTCTTCAATTAACCTTTTTTGTCTTTCTTTTTCCATCTCTTCCTGTCTTCTCTTTTCTTCCTCGGCTAATCTATTTAATTTTTCTTTTCTATACTTATAATAAAACCATCCACCACCAAAAACAAATAATATTAAAACTACACTACCAACCTTTCTAATAAATTTTAACAATTTTTTCATTTTCTTCTCCCTTTATCATTTTAACATCTAAATAAAAACTTAGTCAAATCGTTTATTTTTATTGACCTGTGGTAAATTTGAAAAAATATAAAAAAACCTGTTTTAAGATGGGTAGAAATTTTACCTCAAATTATCACTGGATTGATAGGATTGACCAAAAGAAAAAGACTAAGAAAACTTAATAGTATGTGGAAGGCAGAAGATAATAACCATTTTGGAACTGGAACACTTAATGAAGTACTCAATTGGATTGAACACTGTAACTATGATGGAGAGACATTTTATGCAAATTTTGGAAAAATTTCTTATTTCTTCTTATACAAAAAATGGGAAGTTAAATATTTAGTTTGGAAAAAAGGAGGTGAGCCAGACACAAAATTCTTGACAACTGATCCATTTTTTAGAATTAATTTTGCTTTCTCTTTGGAGAAAAAAACCTTCTTTCAAAAAGTTTGTTTCTATCAACATAACACAATTGAGCAACTTTTTCTTCAATGGACATTTTTCCAATAAGATTTCTTATTTTTCTCCATTGCTCATCTTCTTTTTATATTTTCATATAATAACACAAAACTGATCTTCTCTACTTTTGCGAATACTAACATTTTAATTCTTCCTTAAACTCTACTATTAAATTTTCCATCTCTTCTATTTTACCATCTATTATTTTTTTCAAAAAGAAACTGCCAATAATAACACCATCAACATATTCTTTTATTTGGTTTATCTGTTTTCTGTTTGAAATCCCAAATCCAAGTGCAACAGGGATCTCTGTCATCTCTTTAATTTTTTTTAATGGATCAATTATTTCACTATCAAATTCCTCTCTTGGACCTGTCACTCCTGCAATACTTATAAAATAAATAAAACCATTTGCCTTTTTAATTATCTTTTTCATCCTTTTTTCAGATGTAAACGGTGTTAAGAAATAAATTAGATTCAAGTTCCTTTCTTTCAGAATTTTTAAAATTTCAAAACTTTCTTCATATGGTAAATCAGGAATAATTAAGCCAGAAATCCCAGATTCAACACATTTATCAGCAAATCTTTCAATTCCATATTTATAAACAGGATTAAGATATGTCATAAAGAGATGCGGAATCTTTTTTTCATTTTTTAATATTTTTGCTATTTCAAAACAATTATCAACATTTATCCCATTTTCAAGTGCTTTTGCTGATGTATATTGAATTATAGGTCCATCTGCAATAGGGTCTGAAAAAGGTATCCCTATTTCAATTATATCTGCTCCTTTTTCAATACTTCTTTTTATTATTTCTATTGATTCTTCAAAAGAAGGGTATCCAGCAGTAAAATATAAAATTAACGCTTTTTCTTTTTTCTTTTTCAATCCTTTAAATTTCTTTTCTATTTCTGTCATATTTCTTCTTCTATTTTTGCAACTTCCATTACATCCTTATCCCCTCTTCCTGAAAGACAAACAACTATAATATCATCCTTTTTAAATCTATTTTTATTTTCAATCAACCAGCCAATCGCATGGGATGGTTCTAAAGCAGGTATTATCCCTTCAATCTCACTTAAAATATGAAAACCATTTAATGCAACCTTATCACAAACATATGTATATTCAGCCCTTTTTGTCTCTTTATAAAATGCATGTTCTGGTCCAACTCCTGGATAATCAAGACCTGCAGAAACCGAATGAGTTGTTTTTATCTGTCCGTAATTATCTTGTAAAACATATGAAAAACTCCCATGAAGAAACCCTTTTTCCCCTTTTGAAAGGGTAGCTGCATGTTTTTCTGTGTTTATTCCAAAACCACCTGCTTCAACTCCTATAAATTTTACCTCTTTATATTTGTAAAAAGGATGAAATAGACCAATGCTATTGCTTCCTCCACCAACACATGCAATAAGATAATCAGGTAATCTTTTCTCATATTCTAATATTTGTCTTTTTGTCTCCTTTCCTATCACTGACTGAAAATCTCTGACAATCATAGGATAAGGATGTGGGCCTACAACAGAACCAATTACATAATAAGTATTTTTAAAATTCGCTATCCAGTCCCTCATTGCTTCATTTATTGCATCTTTCAATGTTTTACTTCCACTTTTCACAGGTATAACTTCTGCTCCAAGTAATTTCATTCTATAAACATTCAATTTCTGCCTTTCAACATCTATCTCTCCCATATAAATAACACACTTCATATTCAATAAAGCAGAAGCAGTTGCAGTTGCTACTCCATGCTGACCTGCTCCTGTTTCTGCAATTATCCTTGTTTTTCCAATCATTTTTGCAAGAAGAACCTGACCAAGGGTATTATTTATTTTATGTGCTCCTGTAAATGCCAAATCTTCTCTTTTTAGATATACTTTAAATCCAAGATAATCACTAAAATTTTTGGCGAAATATAAAGGTGTTGGTCTTCCAACATAATTTTTAAAGAGATAATCAAGTTTTTCTTTAAATTCCTTTGTTTTTGATATTCTTTTATAATTTTTTTCCAGTTCTTCAAGCGGACCAATTAATGTCTCAGGTGCAAACCTACCCCCAAATATTCCAAATTTCCCTTTCTTATTTGGTAACATTTTCTACCTCTACTATTAACTTTTTTATTTTTTCTATATCCTTTATACCGGGAGCAATTTCAACCCCTGAAGCCACATCTATTCCAAAAGGCCTAATTCTTTCAATTATATCTCTAATATTTTCTGGGCTTATCCCTCCAGCAATAAAAATTCTATTCCAAGGTAAATTTAAATCTTCAATCTCTTTATAGTTAATTTTTTTCCCTGTCCCCCCATAAGAATTTGCTTGATATGTATCCAAAAGAAAAAAGTCTGCTACTTTTTTATATCTTTCTATCTTTTTCAACACATCTTCTTTATTTTTCACTTGGATTGCTTTAATCAAAATTTTTTCTGAAAAGAGTTTTTTAAATTTCTTAAGAAGAGTAGGGGGCTCATTTCCATGCAATTGGATTCCATTTAATCTTAATCTTTTCACAATTTCCAGTATTTTTTTTTCTTCAGGATTAACAAATACTCCAATTTTTTTTATATCATCTGGTAAATCCTCAATTAAAATTTTTGCTTCTTTTTCACTTATAAATCTTAGACTTTTCTCATAAAAATTTAATCCAATCCACTTAATCCCAAGAGAAATAGCATCAATAATATCCTTTTTTCTCTTAAATCCACAAATCTTAATTTCAATCATTCTATATCAGGTAAATCCTTTAATGCCTCTTTTATCTTTTCTTCTGGATATTCAAAGTCCTCAAGTTTACCTTCAAAATATGCTTGGTATGCGGATAAATCAAAATGCCCATGTCCTGAATGATTATAAACAATAACTTTTCCTTCAGGAGCATCCTTTGCTTCATCAATTACCGCTTTAATTGCATGATTTGTCTCAGGTGCAGGCAAAAATCCTTCAGTTTGAGCAAAAAGAATCCCTGCTTCAAAACATTCTCTCTGGTGATATGCAACTGCTTCAACAAGACCAAGTTTCACAAGATGACATAATAATGGTGCATCTCCATGATATCTCAAACCACCTGCATGTATTCCAGGTGGAATAAAATTATGACCAAGCGTATACATTTTAAGAAGAGGGGTTGTGCAGGCAGTGTCTCCAAAATCATATCTGTAAAGACCTTTTGTTAAAGTTGGACATGCTTTTGGCTCAACTGCAACAAATCTTATATTTTCCCCTTTCAATTTATCAGGAACAAATGGAATTATAAATCCACCAAAATTACTTCCTCCACCAACACAACCAATTAAAACACTTGGTTCTTCTCCTATTAATTCAAGTTGTTTCTTTGTTTCAAGCCCTACAATTGTTTGATGGAGTAAAACATGATTTAAGACACTACCAAGAGAATATTTTGTATCTTCATTTTTAACAGCAAGTTCAATTGCTTCTGAAATTGCTATTCCCAGACTTCCGGGTGAATCAGGATCTTTTTCAAGTATTTTTCTACCAAATTCTGTTTTATCTGAAGGAGATGGATACATTGTGGCTCCCCATGATTGTGCAAGTAATCTTCTATATGGTTTTTGATAATATGAAACCTTAACCATAAAAATTACACATTCAAGTCCAAAAATTTTACATGCAAATGCAAGAGCACTTCCCCATTGACCCGCACCTGTTTCTGTTGTAAGTCTTTTAACACCTTCAATTTTATTATAATATGCCTGAGGTATTGCTGTATTGGGCTTATGAGAACCAGGTGGAGAAACAGATTCATTCTTAAAATAAATCCTTGCTTTTGTTTTCAATGCCTTTTCAAGATTTCTTGCTCTGTGTAATGGAGTTGGTCTATAAATTTTATATGCATTTAAAACTTCATCAGGAATTTCAATCCATCTTTCAGGTGAAAATTCCTGCATAATTAAAGACATTGGAAATATAGGTGCTAAATCTTCTGGTTTTACTACCTCTCTTGTTTTTGGATGAATAACAGGTGGTAGTGGTTCTGGTAAATCAGGGATAATATTATACCATGCCTTTGGCATTTCCCTTTCCGATAGATAGATTTTATTTCCCTCCATTTCTGTCTTTTCTTTAAATTAAAAATTCCTTTATTTTTTTCTCTATATTTTCACTTTTCAAAATACTTTCTCCAATTAAAACTCCTTTCACACCTGCTTTTTTTAATTCAATAATTTCTTCTTTTTCTTTTATTCCACTTTCACTGATGACAATTATTTTATCAACTGGTATAAATTTAATCAAATCAAAAGTATTTTTTATATTAACATTAAGTGTTTCAAGGTCTCTATTATTTATTCCAAGAATTTTATTTTCCCATTCACTTATTAAATCAAAACATCTGTTTAAATCATCTTTATTAAAAACCTCAACAAGAACTTCAAAATTTAAATTATCACAAATTTTTAAAAACTTTTTAATTTTTCTATCATCAAGAATTCTGACAATCAAAAGAATAAAATCAGCACCATAAAATTTTCCTTCATAAATCTGGTATTCATCTATCAAAAAATCTTTCATCAAAACAGGAATTTCTACATTCTCTCTTACAATTTTTAAATCATTTAATGAACCATAAAAATATGGCTCACATGTTAAAACAGAAATACCACCTACACCACTTTTTTCATAAACTCTGGCAATTTTTTTTAAATCTATATCTCTATCAATAATTCCTGCTGAAGGAGAGGCCCTTTTAATTTCTGCAATAATTCCAAAATTGTTTTTCAGTTTTTCACAGATACTATATTTTTTTTTATCTGAAATTTCCTTCAATAATTTATCTATAGGCAGTACCTTTTTTCTCTCTTCTAAAATCTTTTTTTTCTCCTCAACAATACTTCCAAGTATATTCATCTTTTTTCTTCGAGTTTTTTTATAAATTTCTCTGCAATTTCTCTTCTTTCAGGATACTTTTCTTTAATTTTTTCCCATTCAGAAATTGCCTTTTCAACTTCCCCTTTTTTCATATAAATGTGTGCTTTTAAATTTTCAACATAAAATGGATGCTCATATTTTTCTGCTTTATTCAAATATTCAATTGCCTTATCAAATTCTCTTTCACTATAATAAAACCATCCTATTTCCCAGTATAATCTGTAATCGTTGGGGTTTTTACTGATACCCTTCTTCATAAATTCAACTGCATAATCTTTTATTTCCTCTCTTTTTTTACCGTCATATTTTGGTGCAATACCATTTATAAGAAACCATCCACCAAGAGTATAGGCATTTATATCATCAGGTTTAATTTCTGCAATTAAATGAAAAACAGGAAATATTCTTGAATATTCACCAAAATGCCAGTAATTATCAACTGTAAGATAAAGTAAATCAACAATTCCTTCAGTGAGGTCAGGAAAATTTAAAAAATCTATCACTGCTTGCTCTTTCAAAGTAATTTCAATATTCTGTGCATTAACAAGGAAAAGATTAAAAATGAAACACAAAAATATCTTTTTCATTTATTTATAAACTCAATAATCTCATTAAATTTTATATAAGGAATACCTTTACCAACAATCTCATTGCATAAACTTATCCCTTTTTCAATTCTATTTACAACTTTACAAATTTTCAGAAGGAAGGAAGTATTTAGACAAACTATATCGTATTTAGGCCCTTTTTCTTTCCCTTTAATTATATTCAATAAAATCTCAGCATTATCTTTTAAACTACCACCTTTTATATCTTCAAGTTTACACCTTTTAAGTCCAAAATCTTCAGGGTATATCTCAAATTCTTTAATTCCATCATCAACTTCAACAATATATGTTTTTCCTGTAAGTGTAATCTCATCAAGTCCATCTTCTGAATGGAAAACATAACCTTTTATACCAAGATTTTTGAAAACATATGGAATAATTTTTAAAAGATAATATTCATTGACTCCCATTATTTGATAATTGGCAAAGGAAGGATTGCATAAAGGACCTATAACATTAAAAATTGTTTTAAAACCAAGTTCTTTTCTAATTTCTGCAACATTTTTCATTGCTTTATGATATAATGGAGCAAATAAAAAGGCAAATCCAAATTTTTCAAGTAATATTTTGCTTTTTTCTGGCTCAAGTTCAATCTTATATCCAAGATATTCAAGAACATCTGCACTTCCACAATTACTTGTAACAGATCTATTACCATGCTTTGCAACAGTAAGACCAATTCCACAGGCAACTATTGCACTTACAGTTGAAATATTGAAAGTTCCAGAATAATCTCCTCCTGTTCCACATGTATCACAAATTATATCCCTATTCAAAATTATTTTTTCCATTTTTTCTCTTAATAATTTTACAGCCCCTGTTATCTCCTCCGAGGTTTCTTTTTTAACTCGTAGTAAAGTAAGAAATGCTGCAATCTTAATAGGAGAGATTTTCCCTTCCATAATTTCTTTAAAAATATTATATGCTTCATTTTCAGTAAGATTTTTATTTTCAATGAGTTTTTTCAAAACTTCTTCCATTTTTCTCTCCTAATTTAGAAAGGGAAATATTGAAAAAATAAAGATAATCTTCTCTTTCTAAAAGAAAATCTTTTGCATAACTTTTCTTCACAATCATATTAATCTTTCTTATATCTTTCATTATATACAACTTTCTCTAAAAGTCAAATTTATAGAATCTCTTTAAAAACTGAGTATTTTAAATTAAACAAAACTATTTTTGACAAAACTAACTTTTTTATTTATAATTAATTCCAACCAAGGAGACTCTATGGAAAAATTATCAGAAGTGAAAGAAGGTAAATATAAAATTTTAGAAATATCAAAACCGGGTAAACTTAAAAAATTAAGTAATCTTGGAGTTTTCGTTGGAGATATTATTGAAGTAATAAAATCTGCACCAGGTCCAATAATAATTAAAAAGGAGAATATCACAGTTGGCATTGGATACGGTATTGCAATGGATGTCATTGTTGAAAGGATAGAATAAAGTGGAAGAAAAAATTATTGCTATTGCAGGAAATCCAAATACAGGTAAAACTACAATTTTTAATGCTTTAACAGGAGCAAGACAGAAAGTTGGAAACTGGCCTGGAGTTACAGTTGAAAAAAAGGAGGGTTATTATATTTATAAAGGGATAAAATTTAATGTTGTTGACCTTCCAGGAACATATACATTAACAGGAGAAACAGAAGATCAAAAAATTGCAATTGATTTTCTTACCCAAAATAAAGTAGATGTTTTAATCATAATGGCTGATGCTATAAACCTTGAAAGAAGTTTATATCTTTTACTTCTTCTCTCAGAGTTTCACAAAAATCTAATTATTGACCTTAATATGATAGATTTATTGGAAAAAGAAGGAATTGAATATGACATTCAGCATTTAGAGAAATTGCTTAAAGTGAAATTTGTAAAAACAATAGGAAATAAAAATGTAGGTATAGAGGAATTGAAAGAAGAGATATATAAAAAATGTAACGAACCTTTACGTGAAACTTTTAAATTTAATTATGGAGAAGAAGTAGAGAAAATTATATCAGAAATTGAAAGTGAAATTAATAAGTTAAATCTGAGTTATCCAACAAGATTTCTCGCAATAAAAATCCTTGAAAAAGATGAATATTTTGTTAATTTTTTAAAAGAAAAGATTGATTATGAAAAAATATCTGAAAAAATACTTCATTTAGAAAAAACTTTAAATAAACCACTTGATATGCTTTTAATAGAAAAAAGATATGGAGTTATCCACGGGATTGTAAGAGAATCAATTATTGAAAAAAAGAAAGAAGTTAAAATTGAAATAACAGAAAAGATTGATAAAATTTTAACTCATAATTTTATAGGCCCTTTAATTTTTCTATTTATAATGTTTTTAATCTTTAATGGTGTTTTCCTCCTTGGAGAACCATTTAAAAATTTTATTGATTTATTACTTGAAAAGTTAAAAACTCTTATATCAAATTCAACTTTTTCTCCATATTTAATTTCACTTTTAAATGAAGGGATAATTTCCGGTGTAGGCTCTGTTGTTTCATTTGTACCCAATATTTTTTTATTTTTTTTCTTTTTCTCAATACTTGAAGATACTGGATATATGGCAAGAGCAGCAATTGTTTCTGATAGGATAATGCATAAACTTGGACTCCATGGAAAAAGTGCTATACCTTTAATTTTAGGTTTTGGGTGTAATGTACCTGCAATAATAGGAACAAGAATACTTGAAAGTAAAAAAGATAAGATCCTAACAGTTCTCTCAATCCCTTTTATAAGTTGTTCAGCGAGATTACCTGTTTATATACTTTTTACAGGAATTTTCTTTAGTAAAAATCAGGGTTTAATTATTTTTTCTCTTTATTTACTAGGCATAATTGTTTCGTTATTCACAATTAAGTTATTCAGTTCATTTGTTTTTAAACAGGAATCCATACCATTAATTATTGAACTACCTCCATTCAGAAGCCCTTACTGGAAAAGTGTATTACTTGAAAGTTGGACAAGAACAAGATTTTTTTTACAAAAAGCAGGAACATTAATCTTTCTAGGTTCTTTAATACTTTGGTTATTAAGTTATTTACCTAATCCAGAAAATTATGGTTCAGAATATAATTATATTGGCAAGATTGGTAAAATTATATCTCCTTTATTTAAATATGCTGGTTTTAATTTCTGGCAAGCAGGAGTAGCTCTTATTTTCGGTATTTATGCGAAGGAACTTGTTGTAAGCACTTTTGGGACTTTATTTGGTGTTGAAAATTTATCTGAAAGTTTAAAAATTTATTTTAATTCTGTTTCTTCTTACTCCTTTATGATTATGAGTTTATTATATATGCCATGTCTTGCAACACTAATTGTTTTAAGAAAAGAAATAGGTGGAAAATGGGCAATAATTTCTCTTTTTTGGACATTTTTTACTGGGTGGCTCATTTCCACTCTCTTTTATCAGGTTTTTACTTTTTTAATAGGAGGTTAGATTGCTTACAAAAAGTTTAGAAGATTATCTTGAAGCAATAAAAATTTTAAGTATGAATAAAAAGGTAGTTAGAGTAAAAAACATAAGTGAATTGTTAAATGTAAGAGCCGCTTCTGTTGTTAATGCTTTAAACATTTTGAAGGAAAAGGGATATATTAAACAGGAAAAATATGGATATATTGAATTGACTCAAATAGGAAACAAAAAAGCAATAAAAATTTTAAAAAAACATAAAATAATAGTAAAATTTTTAACTAGTATTCTAAAAGTATCAGACAAAAATGCTCAAAAAGATGCTTGTAAAATTGAACATATATTAAGTGGAGAAACTTTTCAAAAACTTATTAAATTTCTTGAGAATTGGGAAAAGTAATTAAATTTTTTTTAAAAAATAATGGCAAAGAAAATAAAGAAGAGTGTAAATCTGGGGTATAAAATAAAAATTCTCCCTTTATTTTCCTTCTTGGTTTTTTGTCAATTCTAATATTCCCTTTAATACCGGCGATGAAAACCCAATTTGGAAACAGTCCAAAAACAGGGGAAGAATAAATCTTGACATTATTGAAGATATTTTTAAGTTTTTTATATATATTTAAAATTCTATCAACATCTAAAAAAATAGAAGTCCCTCCTTGAGTGACAAAAATCCCATTTTTATTAAGATGCTGATAACATAATTGAAAAAATTCTTCAGTATAAAGAGGTACCGAAGCTTCTTCTCCTGGGTCTGTTGCATCAACAATTATCACATCATAAATTTCTTTATCTTTTTTTAAAAATTTAAACCCATCCTCAATTATAATTTCTGCTCTCTTATCTTCAAAAGCTCCTCTATCAAATTTCAAATATTTTTTAGCAATCTCTATCATTTCCTCATCTATATCTATCATTTTTACCTTTTCCACAGAATGCTTCAAAACTTCTCTTAATGTTGCACCTTCTCCTCCTCCAATGATCAAAATATTTTTAGGTTGTGGACAAGAAAATAAAGAAGGATGAACAAGTATTTCATGGTAACTTTCTTCTCCCTTTTCTATTGATTGGATTAAATTATCAATAAATAAAACCTTCCCAAAATTATATGTCTCATAAACTTCAATATGCTGATATTTTGTCTTTTTCTCAACTATTTTCCTTTTTACTTTCAAAGCGATCCCCACTCCGTATGGTTTATACCAATCAATAACTACATTTTTAAATTCCTTCTGCATAACTACCCCTTTCAATCTTTAAAATAGATGGTTTTTTGCATTTTAGTTTTTTAATAATAAATTCAACTGCTTTCTCAGGTAATGCCTTTGTCCCACAAGTATAAATATCAACTCCTGCATATTCATTTTCAGGCCATGTATGAATACTTATATGACTTTCTGAAATTAGCGCAAAACCACTTACACCATAAGGTGAAAATTTATGAACTTTTACATCAATTAAAGTTGTATTCGCTTCTTTTACTGCTTGGATTAATATTTCTTTTATTTTTTCAGGAGAATCAAGGGAAGAAAAATCACATTTATAAAGATCTAATATAATATGAGAACTTTTTGGAGGAATTGTTATCACCTTTTTCATTTTCTCCTCCTTTTTTCCTCATTTATCACCTCCCTTCGTGAATAATAAAATTATAAAAAATTTAAAACTTTTTGTCAAAATTTTTAAGTCAAACTAAAATTCCGACATAAGAAACTTTTTGAATTTCCCTCTTTTTACTACTTTTCAATTTTTTTATAGTTTTCTACTTTTCAATTCAACTTTCCAACTTTTTATATTATATCACACCTACATTATACCCCCCAGAAATTTGTCAACAGATGTAAAAACATTTGATACACAATGGATTTAAGAAT
>Ga0272449_1001019_pt1 | contig 30548 bp, 23 predicted proteins | sample YNPCB0241_FD_198679 | JGI IMG/M metagenome (GOLD analysis project Ga0272449, IMG submission 198679) | Hot spring sediment microbial communities from Yellowstone National Park, WY, United States - YNP-CB-024-1 | ecosystem: Environmental > Aquatic > Thermal springs > Hot (42-90C) > Sediment... | reverse complement strand
AGCTTTACTATTAGGTATAAGAGATTTTTTACATAAAACAGGTCAAAAGAAAGTTGTTGTTGGCTTATCTGGAGGCATAGATAGTTCTGTAGTTACCTTATTAGCAGCAGATGCTATTGGCAGTGAAAATGTTTTTGCAATGCTTATGCCTTCGAGATATTCATCGGAACACTCTATTACAGACTCAATAGAATTATGCAAAAGAAATAATATTGCATACAGCATTATTTCTATAGAACCTGTTTTTGAACAGTTTGAGAGTCAACTTGCTCCTGTTTTTTATGGTAAACAAACCGATATAACCGAAGAAAATATTCAAGCTCGAATAAGGGCTGTTTATTTAATGGCATACGCTAACAAAAATTCATGCGTATTGCTTAATACTTCTAATAAAAGTGAAGTAGCTACAGGTTACGGAACCTTATATGGTGATATGTGTGGAGCTATTTCTGTTCTAGGTGATGTTTATAAAACACAGGTTTACGAATTAGCTAAATTTTTAAATAAAGAAAATGAACGTATACCTATTAATATCATTTTGAAACCACCATCAGCCGAGCTTAAACATAATCAAAAAGATACTGATACTTTGCCCGATTATGAGATTCTTGATAAAATTTTATTCTATTTTATTGAAAAAATGCAGAGCAAAGATTATGTTATCAATTTAGGTTTTCCTGCCGAGGTAGTAAATAAAGTTTACAATATGCTGAATTATTACGATTATAAAAGATTTCAAGCCCCTCCAATTTTACGAATATCTAATAAAAGCTTCGGTGTAGGACGTATTTTCCCAATAGTGAAAAAATAATTTTGTTTACCAATTTAAATAATAGTTTAAGGTTAAAAGTAGCTGTATAATTTTGTAAACGTAAAATCAGAAATTTTTTTAGTTTTTTTGCAGTGCCTCAATATATTCTGTTTTTAAAAATTTTTGTTAAAACCATATTCTTATCACAAAGAAAACTATACAAAGGCGAGATGATACTTTTTACAAATATTTGCCAAAAGAATTGCAACAGGTTGGTTAAAACTTAAAATATATAAATGGCTGTATAGCAGAGGTTTTTGTTTGATAAATAATAAAAATTGCAATAACAACAATTATTATCTTAACAATAACAGGGCTTTTGATAAAGAAACCTCGAAAATTTTCCTTAATTTTATAAGGAAGCCAGTGGATAATGTATGCAAATAACATTATTAAAAAAATTGTGTAATAAAATGAAAATATTTGTGGTAATAAATTAATGTTTAGATTAGTAAAAATAGAAATTAGCATATTATAAGCTGTTTGCATATCAGAAGCTCTGAAGAATATCCAAGCTAAGCAAACGAGGTTAAAAGTTATGAAAATGCTTATTATTTTTCCTATTTTGTTTTCAGGAATGCGTAATCCAATGTTTTTTATTAGTTTATGAACTATCAAAGCAAATCCGTGAATGCCGCCCCAAATAATAAATTTAATATTAGCTCCATGCCATAGTCCACCTAATAACATTGTTATCATTACATTTACGTATGTTCTTATTTTTCCTTTTCTATTGCCTCCTAAGGGAATGTATAAATAATCGCGTAACCAACTGCTTAATGAGATATGCCATCGTCGCCAGAAATCTGTAATATTTGTTGCTTTGTATGGTGAATTAAAGTTTATTGGAAGCCTAAAGCCGAATAACATTGAAACGCCTATAGCAATGTCGGTATATCCACTAAAATCGCAATATATTTGAATAGCATAACCGTAAACGGCCATTAAATTTTCTATTCCTGAGAAACTTAGAGGATTTTCAAAAACTCTATCGACGAAATTAATAGAAATATAATCGCTAACAACCATTTTTTTTATTAAGCCATTTAAAATTAAGAATATTGCATGCCCAAATTGCTCTTTAGATAGTTGATATTTAAGAAATAATTGAGGAATAAATTGCGAAGCTCTTACAATAGGACCAGCTACTAATTGTGGAAAATATGTTACATAAAAAGCAAAATCGAATATGTTTTTAACAGGTTTTATTTTGTTACGATATACATCAATGGTATAACTCATTGTTTGGAATGTGTAAAACGATATTCCCACAGGTAAAATAATATTATTAATGTCAAAATTTGTATTAAATGCTTTGTTCGATAATAATGCAAGAACATTTAAAACTTTATAGTTTGTATGAAATAATTCATTTATTAAATCAACGATAAAATATGTGTATTTAAAATATCCCAGCACAAGTAAATTGGTTATGATACTAATTGTTAGCCATATTTTTCTTTTATAAGGTTTGTTTGCATGGTATATTAGTATGCCTGCAGTATAATCTACTATTGTTGAAAATATTAATAAAGAGAAAAAATATCCGCCCGACTTATAATAAAAAAACAATGAAACTAAAAGCAAGTAAAAATTCCGTAAAAAGTTATTTTTATAAATAAAGTTATATCCCAAAAAAACTACAGTGAGAAATATCCAAAAGTAAAGTTGAGTAAATAATAACGGCTTGCTTTCGTCGTATTTTAATATTTCAATAATCCAATCAGTCATTGTGTTGGGCACCATTTAAATATAGGTTCATAAATGCTTCAACAAATAAATCTCCGATAAGATGATAACCATCTACATTTAAATGAAGTTTATCGTGTTTAGTAAGGTTGTTTTTGGACCATTTTTTTATTGCACCTTTTCCGCCCGATATTTCGTATAGGTCCCATAAGGCACAATCTTCTTTTTTTGCTATCTCTTGAATAACATTTCTTATATATTCGACGTTAGGATTTATTCTTTTTTGCTTGTAATAATGTTCCATTGGGGTTGTAAGTATTATAGGAACATTTGGATTTTTGTTTTTTATTTTTGAAATTAAGTTATAAAAGTTATTTTTAATTTCTATGCTGTCAATCTTTTCGTAATATACGTCGTTTGTTCCAAGTGAAATTATAATTAAGTCATACTTTTCGAAAGATATAAATTCTGGGATTAAGGTGTTTAAAAATGTTCGAGCTTTGGCTCCATTAATAGCTAATGTATGATAAAAAATACTTGGGTCGTCATTTTCTAATATTATAGCGTAAACATAAAAACTTTTGTTTGTTGTATCGTTTTTAAGATTCAAGATTATAGAATCTGTGTAATTGCTTAAAAATAAAGTTTTTACTATGATGGTATCGTTAAAGAATAATTTTTTTTCATCTTTGATAAGTGGATTAATTATTTTGGTGTTGTTATTGGCATTTGTATAAATTTTTATTTTGTTAAATGTAGTGTTATTCAGGGCTCTTTTGTTAATATTGATAAATAATTTGTGTGAACAGCTGTCGTTTGTAATAGCTGTAAAACCAATTAATGAAAAATTGTTTTTTGGATTGCTTGTAAAGACTTGCCAGTCGCCTGTACAATCAATTTTTAGCGAAATAGGGTCATTTGTTTTAATAAGCTTGTAGGGGAAACCTATACCTGGTGGGCCAATTAAGTTATAAAAATTTTCGGCAAATTTTTTTCTTATATGATTAGTTAGTATATCTGCTTGTATATGCGAATCGCCAATATGGAGTATTTTAATTTGATTGTTTCCTGTTAATATTAGTTTATCAAATTTAAGAAAAAGTGAGTCAAAATAATTTAAATTCTTGTTAAATACTTCAATATAGTTTCTTGAATAATTAATAAAGCTAAAAGCTGTGTCTTGCGAAAAAGTTTTGATAATGAAGAAAAGTAATATAAAAGTAATTTTATTCACTTTTGAGTTAGTTCTATAGATTTAATTTTTTTGTTGTAATTAATGTATTCGTTGTAAATAGCTTTGAATAGTAGTTTAGCAATATGTTGTGCTCCTGTGTATGTAAAATGAGTATAATCTGTATTTGCCAGTCCGGCTTTAACCCATTCTTTCATAGAATTATATCCGCCCATAGCTTCGTATGTGTCCCAAAAGGCACAACCTGCTTTTCGAGCAGCATTTCTTTGAGCATTTCGAATTTTCTCGACAGATGGATATGAATACATACCGCTATCTGTGTTCATTGTCATATCAGACACTCCAATAACTAATATACTCGATTCGGGTGCACATTTTTTTAAAAATTCAAGTTGATTGTAAACTAAGTTTTCGTAAAATGTATAATCATTGATATTAGAAGGCACAACGTTTATACCAAATTGCCAGATGATTAATGAAACGTTAAGAATTTTGAACAAAGAACTTAATTGAGAAAAGGAAATTTTTGTAAAATCTGTTCCTGAATTGCCACGTATGGGAATATTGTCGAAATAAATACCTTTTTCGGCGTCTAAGTTTATTGCGTATATATCGGGACTATCTTTGCCTGTGAATTCTATTACTATTTGTTTGGCAGGTTTATTAATTTTAAGTGAAGAGATTGTAGTTACTTGAGTAGCTTTTAAAGTGTTCATTGTAACGAACTCATTATCGATATAATATTGAACTAATACTGGCTTTTTAAGATTGCCATATATTATATGTAGCTGGTTTGCAATGATGTTTGTGTTTTTATTTAGAGTAATTGTAGCTTCGTAAATTATACTGTCGTTGGGAAATGATTCGTCGAAATCTGGAGCGTATCTGACATATTGAAGTAGAGGACCGTATAAATTTTTATTGTTTTTATTTTTTTCTTTCCATATATTGTATTTTATCCAATTGCCTTTGTTCTCAACATCTACAGCTTGTTTAATATTGTTTATTTTAAATGGTAAAATAATTCCTTCACCTTTACCGCCAAATATAGATTGAAAATTTGTTCGTAAGTATTGAGTTATTCTGTCACCTTCGATTTGACTATCTCCATAATGCAAAACGTGAATATATGTTTTGTTATTAAGTGCTTTAAAAAAGTTTTCTAAGCTTTCGGCAAATTCAATAGGTGTATCTATAATGTATAGTGTATCTTTAATTTTTTTCTCTAAAGTATCAATATTTATGCTTGGTTTGTTGGTGTTTTCAATATTTTTTATAATATTAACAGCTTTTATATTAGGTTTTGGTTGATTTATGTAAAACGAAAATTTTGGAATTTTAATTTCAAAAATATTATTGACTTTAATCTTGTTGAATGGAAGTATACTTATAACAAAAAAAATACTTAATATTATAGTCAAGAAAACAAGAGTTTTAAAAGGCTTATGCATAATTATTTTTGTGGTATTAAAATTTTTTGTCCCACTTGAATTTGAGAAGAATTAGTTATATTGTTAATCTTACATAATTCATCTAAGCTTATGTTGTAAAATTTTGCAATAGAATATAATGTGTCTCCTTGTCGTACTATGTGGTAGTTAGGCTTATTTTCTTGTAATTTTAAAATAGTACTGTCCGATGCACTTGTTAGATTTATATTGGCAATTGTTTTTTTAGTGCTATCAGTTTTAACTTCTTTGGGTTTAATAATATAGATAACTAAAGTTTTACCAGGTATTAGTGGCTTTCGTTGTGAGATATTATTCCAATTTGCAATATCAGAAGCACTTACTTTGTATTTTTTAGCTATTGATTGAATTGTTTCGCCTTTTTTTACTTTGTGGCTTATGGCAATTTCTTCAAAATTAGCGTTAAGAGAAGATGCATACAAACTTGGTCTTATTGTTCTGAAGTAAATACTGTCTTTATATTTATACACAGAATCTTTTAAGGCAATGAATTTAGGTATATATTCAATTGGTAAATAAAGTGGTAACGGATTTTCTGGGAGGGCTGGAATAATGTCTTTTTTGTAAACAGGATTTAGTATTTGAAGCAATTCTAATGGTATTTGTAAGAGTTCGGATATTTGTCGAAGATGAAGCATATTGGTAACATAAACAGTATCGATATTTTTTGGCAAAAAGGTACGTCGTGGTGTGATATTAAGTTCTTTGTAGTAATGAAAAGTATATGCAGCTCCTATGAAAGCAGGGACATATCCACGTGTTTCTCGGGGTAAATATTTATAGATGCCCCAGTAAGTTGTTTTTCCGGAGCGTTTGATAGCTTTGTTTACATTAGCTGGTCCGCAATTATATGCTGCAAGCACTAAATGCCAGTCTTGAAACAAATTATAAAGGTCTCTTAAATATCTTGCTGCAGCGTCGGTTGATTTAATAAGGTCCATTCGTTCATCAATGAAAGATGTTACTTTTAATCCGTAAAGTTTAGCGGTAGGTAATATGAATTGCCATAGTCCTACTGCTTTAGCTCGGCTTACAGCCCTTGGATTTAAGGCTGATTCAATTATAGGAAGATACTTTAATTCTAATGGTAATCCGTATTTATCAAGTGCTTCTTCAAAGAAAGGGAAGTAATATTCACTGTTGCCTAGCATATATGAAACTAGTTTTCTGCGTTTTTTTGAGTAAAATTCTATGTATTGTTTAGTAATTGGGTTAAAAGTCATTTCTATGTAGGAGTTCATTCTTCTAAGTTGTGTAAGTATTACGTCGTCAGGGAAAAAAGGAGTTGTTGATGTATCATTTGAAAAAAGTTCAATTTCTAAATTTTCGTTGAAACTTGCATTTTGTTTATACCATAAAAGCAGTAAGCTATCAGCGTTAGCAACAAATTCTTTAAAGTCTATTTCGTAAGAATCAAAAATTGTATCGTCTTGAGCAGATAATTTTGTAAAAGTAAATTGCAGAATTAAAAGTAGTATTATTAATGCTTTATACTGCATTTCTTATATAAGAGAATTTTTGCAATAATAATTATTTTTTAAAGTAAAAGCAAATTTTTATTCCATTATAGTATTTATTGTCGGCGTAGAGTGGGGTAGGGGAAATATTAAGTGAAAGATTGTCGCTTACATCAAAGTCGAATAAATAGGCATCGACAGTTGCATCGATTATATTTAACACATAAACTCCTACGGTGAGAATAGAGTATAAATCTCTATATCGTCGGTAGTAATTTTTTCCAGCTTCTAATCCCGATAATGTATAGGTAGTGTTATACAAATAATAATATCCATTTGGATTTGTTTCGTATAGTTCTTTATATGCTTTTTTGAAATTATTATAATATTCGTTGTTTTTCAAAGAAAGATAAGCAAATGAACCTATACCTATGTAAATAATTGGTATTTTCCAATATTTTTTATTATATGCTTGTCCTAAACCGGGTAGTATAGCCGAGAAAGTAGCAGCTAAGCGTGGTGAATGTTTTTTTGTAAGTGTATCTTTATTAATTATTTTTTCATTGGTTTGTGAAAAGCTAAAAGTGCTGATAAATAATAATAATAAAGCTATACGCATTATTCTTTGGTAATATTATCAATAAGCTTATTAAATTCAACTTCGTTATCGAAGTGAATAATTATTTTGCCACTACCTATTGTTGTTTTTCTTATATCTACTTTGCAACCTAATTTATTAGATAATTTATCTTTTATGTCTTTTAGTTCTTTTGTTCTTATATAGTGTCGTATTGTAGCAGTATTTTTTGTTGTATTTTCAGATTTTATTTTTCTAACAATATCTTCAACTTCTCTAACAGAAAAGTCGTGTAATAAGATTTGCTTGTAAATCATTTTTTGAGTTTCTGTGTCATCTATGTTTATTAATGCTCTTGCGTGGCCGACGGTGATTTTATTTTGTTTTAAACCTATTTGTATTTCTTCTGGTAGTTTTAATAGGCGTAAAAAATTTGATATTGTAGTTCTGTCTTTACCAATTTTATTGCTTAATTCTTCTTGAGTAATGTTGCATTCTTCTATAAGTCGTTTGTAGCTTATAGCAATTTCAATAGGGTCCAAATCTTTACGGTGTATGTTTTCTACAAGAGCCATTTCTAACATTTGTTGGTCATTGGCTTCTCTTATATATGCAGGTATCGTTTCTAATTCGAGCAATTTAGCAGCCCTTAATCGTCGTTCGCCCGAGATAAGTTGATAATGGTTATCGTCGATTTTTCTAACAGTTATAGGCTGAATAAGTCCGTATTGTTTTATTGATTCACTTAGTTGTTTAATAGCTTCTTCGTCGAATTCGGTTCGTGGTTGGAATGGATTAACTTCAATTTCTTCTATTCTTATTTCACTAACTGTGGCGCTTTTTATTTTGTCGGCGTCGGCAATGAGGGCACTTAAACCGCGACCTAAAACTGATTTTTCTTTTTTCATACCTTGTTAATAATTTTATCTTCGTTTGATACTCGTGTCATATTGTTTTTTTGCAAAAACTCTCTTGCAAGATTTAAATAACTGATAGCTCCGCTACTATTGGCATCGTAAAGTATAACAGGTTTACCATAGCTTGGTGCTTCGCCTAATTTGACATTTCTTGGTATTATAGTGTTGAAAACCATATTCTGAAAATGTTTTCTTACTTCTTGAACTACTTGATTCGAAAGATTAAGACGCGAATCGTACATAGTTAAAAGGAAACCTTCTATTTGCAAATTAGGATTCAAACGGTTTTGAATAATTTTTATTGTGTTCAATAATTTACCAAGTCCTTCAAGTGCAAAATATTCGCATTGAACAGGAATTATAACAGAATTAGCAGCTGTAAGAGCATTAACAGTTATAAGTCCTAATGAAGGGCTGCAATCGATAAATACAACATCGTAATCGTTTTTTACTTTGTCTATAACTATTTTCATCATTTTTTCTCTGTTAGGGTGGTTAAGTATTTCAATTTCGGCCCCAACAAGGTCGATATGCGAAGGTAGCAAATGTAAACCAGCTATTTCTGTTTCCAAGATAATGTTTTTAGGTTGAGCTTCTTCAATTAAACACTCGTATATGCTTGTTTTTATATTTTTTAAGTCAAAACCAAGTCCTGATGTTGCATTAGCTTGGGGATCTGCATCAACTATTAGCACTTTGTATTCAAGTATAGCAAGACTAGCTGCAAGATTTATAGCTGTGGTTGTTTTGCCAACACCACCTTTTTGATTTGCTAAAGCTATTACTTTTGACATTATCAAATGTTTTTAAAAATTATTTGCAAAGTTAATAGTAAATGGCTAAAATTATATTATTTTATTGAAGGCTTTATTAACAATTTTGATAACTTTGTTAATAACAATATTTAATAAGGGTTATTTATTAATTTATAATAATTTTGAATTGCCATTTTTCTTGCACTGTCGAAGTTTACAATTGGTTTAATGGTTTTAATATAAATTTCAAAGTCTTTTATCCATTTTTTTATGTATATGAAATTAGGATCGAATTTTTTTTGTTGTAATGTAGGGTTAAAAATTCTGAAATATGGTGCAGAATCGCAGCCTGTTCCGGCAGCCCATTGCCAGTTACCGACATTTAAACTTACATCATAGTCGATGAGATGTTGGGCAAAAAAGCTTTCGCCCCAACGCCAATCTATTAATAGAATTTTTGATAGAAACGAAGCAACCAGCATTCTAATTCTATTATGCATATAACCTGTTTCTAACAATTCTCTTATTCCCGCATCAATAAGTGGGAAGCCTGTTTTACCTTCTGTCCAGCATTTCCAATAATACTCATTATTTTGCCATTGTAGCTGATTAAATTTCTTTTTAAAGTTTTCATTAATACTTTCGGGAAAATGATACATTATTTGTATGAAAAATTCACGCCATATAAGTTCGTTTAAGTAGTTTATATTTTTTTCTATGGCCATTTTTACTAAATTTCTGATACTTAAAACTCCATATCTCAAAAAGACCGAAGCATTAGTAGTTCTATCGATATATGGGAAATCTCTATATTTTTCGTAATCGACTATATTTTCAGGTTTAAAAGGTTTTATTGTGTAGGAATTATTAATTATTTGTAGTTCTTCTTTTTTTGGTAATGGAAAAGTATAATCGGCAAGGTTATGAATATAATTTTCTGACTTATATGTGGTTAAATCGATATTATTAATTTTTTTTAACCATTCTTTTTTGTATTGTGTAAAAATAGTATAAGGTTTTGCTTTTTTGTTGAGAATCTCGTCTTTTTGAAAGATAACGTGGTCTTTGAAAGAATAAACAGGTATGTTGTTTTTTTTAAAAAGTTTTTTTAGTTCATTGTCTACTTTAGTTGCATAAGGTTCATAATCTTCGTTGTAATAAAAGCTTTTGATGTCGTATTTTAAGATAACTTCTTCTATAACTTTAACAGGATTTCCTTTTACTACAAGAAGTTTATGATTTAGTTTATGGTGAATTTGCTTTAATGTATCGTAAATGTAATTAAGTTTTCTGTTGTTAGCCGAAAATTGCTCAAAAAGATAATCGTCGAATATAAATAATGGAATTATCTTGAAGCCCGAAGTTAAGGCTTTAAACAACCCGTGATTATCGTTAATTCTTAAATCCCTTCGAAACCAAAATAATGCATATTGCATAAATTACTGTGTATTATATACCATTAAGTAATGCTCAATATTAGCTTCGTAAAAAGGTTGACCAGTTATTTTGAAATTATTCTTTAAATAAAATTTTACAGCATCTTTTTGAGCGTGTAAGTAAATAAGTTTATTAAAGTCTATAATATCTTTTATAATTTCGTTAAGTATAATTTTTCCAAATCCTTTGTTTCTGAATTCTTTTAAGACAGCAAATCGTTCGAGTTTAATGCCTTTGTCTGTTTCACGCCATCTGGCTGTGCCTATGTTGATAGGTGGTATATTGTTTAAAATTAAAAGGTAATGAGTTGCAACAGAATCGTAAACGTCGTTTTCTAATTCTTTTGGAATATTTTGTTCTTCAATAAAAACTTTTCTTCTAATGTCTAAACATTGTTGAAAAATAACGGAGTTAATACCTTTACATTTCAATATATATGTTTGATTGTTTGTCATCTAAAAATGATTTTAATGTTAGATTATTGCCGTCGAAAACGGCATAAGTAAAATTATTGATCCAATCGCCAAGATTAACTAAAAGGCTTTTTTCGTTTAGTTTGATCATCATTGGTATGTGTCTATGACCGAAAATAAAATAGTCGTAGTGTTCATCGTTTAGTTTTCTGTAAGCATATTGTATTAAACGTTCGCCATTTTTTCCTTTATAAATTAAATTTTGTGGGTTTTCATTGTATCTATTATGATGCGACCATTTAGTTGCTATTTTTATTGCAAAGTTCGGATGTAGCTTAGAAAACAGCCATTGGGCAAATTTATTACGGAATATTTTTTTAAGTATTTTGTAGCTTTTATCGTCTGGTCCGAGTCCATCGCCGTGAGCTATGAAGAAAACTTTATTATTAATGTTTATAACTTCTTTATCTTTGTGAATAATAAGTCCTACTTCGTTTGAAAGGTAATCGTATGTCCACATATCGTGATTGCCTGTGAAAAAGTGAATTGGGATACCTTTGTCGCACAATTCTGATAATTTCCCAAGTAATCTGGTATATCCACGAGGCACAACTCTTTTATATTCGAACCAAAAGTCGAAAATATCGCCAAGAAGATATATAGAAGTTGCATCGTTAGAAACTGTATTGAGCCATTTAACAAGTAATTTTTCTCGTATAAGGCTTTCTGGATGATTAGGAAAACCTAAATGTGCATCGCTAACAAAATAAATTTTTATGTTAGAAGAAGTCATATATTTTTCTAATATTTATAAAAGGATTAAGCATATTTAATTGTAACATAAATCGAACTTTATCGAAATAATTTCTTGAATATTTGTCCGATAAATCTTTTAAAGCAGGTGACATTGTAACTGGAAAATATATTGCAAAAATATCTTTTATAAGATTAATTTCAAAACCTGCTTCGTAAAAAAGCCAAGTAGAGTTTTGAGAAAATTTTTTTGCGTTATGACAAGTGGCTATTGTAAAGTAGAAGTTAATTGGTGCTGGAATAGGCAGTTGAATGCTGTTACGGAGTGAAGTAAGCCATTTGTTTGAGTTAATTGGAACGTAGGTTGTAAACATGCCTTCTGTTAGTTCAAATTGGTGAGACCAAAATGAATGATCGTAAATAGTTTCAAAACGATTTATATAAGTGTTTGAATAAGTGTAATCTATAATGCTGTTTCTGCCACTTAGAAAAAAGTTATATACATAATAATTGCTATTGTTGAGTAAAAAACTTCCTATAAAATGGCTGATTATAATATCTCTCCTTTTTTTGTTGTATTTTATAAACATGTAAGGTATTACTAAAGTATTTGTTAAACCAATTTTATAGAATTGCTTTGTTGTTTCGTTAAGAATATTCGTATTTAAAGGATAAATGTTTTTTAGTTTACCTTTGTAATTAAAGCCGAATATAAAATGATGATAAGTTTTACTTGGTGCAAAGTAGTAATTTGAAAGGTTATATTTAAAATAAGGAGTTAATGAAAACTCTGAAAGTTGTGAATAAAAATTATAGGGTAATTCGATTGTAGTTGTATAACTTTTCCAGTGTGTCGAATAATTGTTCTTTGGCAATAAGAATTGTTTATAATCAATCGAAATTTTAATATACCTTAATTGCTGATTAAATAAAAAGTTATGTTCTGCATGAAAATTATAGTTAAATTGTTTTTTTTCGATGGCGTATAGTGGTAAAATTCTAATTTGTGTTGGAGAATAAGGAACAACAGGTGTATAGAGCAATATTCCAAGCATTTGTTTGTCGGTATTTGTATATGTTGCAATAGGAGCAAAAATAATATCATATTTTTTTTGGTAATCGATTAAGCCCAATGGCCTTATAGATAATTGTTTAAATCGTGGTAAGAAAAATCTGTCGTTATAAATGTTGTTCTGATAATTTTTTTCGAAGAAATAAAAAGAATTATCTTGGTCATTTATTATTGCTTTATCTATTTTTTGCGGAAATATTATTGTATCGCTTTTGCAACCTTCTCTAATTTGACTAAAAATAGGAGTGTCGTTCTTGTAAAGTGTAATTGTATATGGGGTAAAAATGTTTGTTTTGTTTTTAATTATGATAATTTTATTTTCGTTTAAGGTTTTTATTTTTTTTATCTTATAGTCGCTTCTTTTTGTAGAATAAAGTATATCGTTAAAAAACCAGTCGTAATTTTTGTTAGTTGTTTTTTCTAAACTTTGTTTAATGTCGTTAGGGTAGATATGTTTAAAAGAGTAATTATTGTAAAAATCTTTGATGAATTTATAATAAAGTTCTTTGGTAGAGTATTCTTTCAAAAGAAACCAGTTGTTTGAGGCATTGTAATAAACATTGAAAAAGTAATCTTTGCCGTTGTATAATTCACTTTTTAATCCGATTGGTCTTGCATATCCAGCAAAATAAACAAAATCTATAGTTTTTAAATTTGGAAGTGAATTAATATCTGTAAGTTTGAAAAAATCTTGCCAGTCTTTAAGTGTGTTGGAGTAATATATAGTGCTTGTGTTAGATGTAGCTTTGTCGTAATAAGAGTTAATGCCTTCATCTATCCAAGGATATTTTCGTTCGTTATTAGCTAAAATACCGTAAAGCCAATTATGACCTACTTCATGAAGAATTGTTTCCTGTAGTTCGTATGTATTATTTACTTTGCCTATGTTTGTTATTGTGGGATATTCCATACCACCGTCAATTAATTTTGGTGTTTCAACAGATGTGCAAATATCAAAAGGATAAGGTCCTAAATTTTCTGAATAGTATTTAATTGCTACGGCAACGTATTTTGCGGCATATTGCCATAAATTATGAGATTCGGGCGTATAGTAAGCCCAGCAGTATATTTTTTTATTGTTTATTATAATGCTATCTTTCGATATCATAAAGCTTTTACTTGCAAACCATGCAAAATCGTGGATGAAATCTTGTTCGAAAACTAATGTTTTATAACCTTTGGTTGTGTCTACTGTTGTAATATTTTGTTTTGAATTGGCATAAATTTTTTCAATTCTTTTTCTTTCGTTTTCCGTTAGTAGTTTACCTGTTGCAGCAACAGTAATATTAGACGGAACTTTAATAGTAACTTTATAATAAGCAAATTCGCTGTAAAATTCGCCGAATGATAGGTAAGGATACGGATGCCATCCTTGATAGTCGTATACTACAGGTTTAGGATACCATTGTGTAATTGCATAAATATCTTTGTAGTATCCCATTCTGGTGAAACAGCATGTTGGTATTTTAACAAAAAATGGTGTAGTAATTTGTATCGAATCTCCAGGATATAAAGGATTATTTAAATATAGAATAGCTATATCTGGGCTATCTTTTAATGTTTTGTAGTTTGCTTTTATATTATTAATTTTAAAATTTAAGCTGTCGATGTAACCGCGATCTTCGGGAGAAGAAAAGTATAATGACCAATCGTTGTTTTGCAGTAGCTGCTTTGCTAAAGCTGTTTTTGTTCTATGAGATGTTGAATTGGGATAAAGGTGAAAGTAAATGTATTTTAATGTATCGTAAGAGTTGTTGTGGTATATAATAGTTATATTGCCTTTTAAAGTTTTATTTGTGGTATCAAGTTCTACTTGTATGTTGTATTTAAGGTATTGTTGAAAGTATTTTTGAGAGAACAAGGAAGTAAAAAGAAATAAAAAAGTTAAAAAGGATGAAACAAACTTCACGTTATTTTGTTCTTTTTTTGTTGTTGAAAATTTGTGCTAATGTAGCTAATAAATCGTCGCCGTGCAAGTTTTGTGCAATTATTTTGCCATCAGGATTTATAAGAAAATTAGCTGGTATTGCTTGTATGCCATATAATTTTGCAACTTCACAATCCCAATATTTTAAGTTGCTAGCATGTATCCATGAACCTAAATTGTCGGTTTTAATTGCATTTAGCCATTGTTCTTTGTTGTTGTCTAATGAAATTTGAACGATGGTAAAATTGTGTTTGTTGTAAAGATTGAATGCTTTAACTAAGGTATGATTTTCTTCTCGACAAGGTTTGCACCACGATGCCCAGAAATCAAGTAAAACAAATTTGCCACGTAATGAAGACAGTTTAAAAGTTGAACCGTCTTTTGTTTTTATTGTAAAATCAGGAGCTTCGACAGGTGTATTTTTAAAATTTATTTGCTGAGAATACATTCTATAGTTAAATTGTTGCTTGTATTGTAAAATTTGAGCGTGAAATTCCTTAGTGTGTATTGAGTTTGGATAATGTGTTAAAAGTAAAGAGTCAACATAATGAAATAAATTTGCATCGGTTTCGTATCTAAATAATGGATTTCTGCTATCAAAGGCTTGATATATTGCAGGTAATATAGCAAATGACTTAGGGTTATTTTTTATAAAGTTTATAATATATTCTTTGTGTTGATTTACCATTTCGTTGCTTTTTTGGACGAAATAATTGTAAAGCGAATCTTTCGAACTACTATCTGCTATGGCTACAGTGTTTTTATAAAGATTTTTTATATTATAATATGTATCGGTTAGTCTGGTTTGAATATCCTGTATTTGTTGTGAAGTAATAGAGCCTTTAATTTTATAATTTTTTGAAAAGTTTTCGGCAAAGGTTTCAATTACGATTGTAAAATTTTTTGTAGAGTCAATAAAAAGTAGAATTGGGTCAGTTCTGTCTAAATAAATGTTGCAAAAATTTGGTTCGTTTAAATAACCTTTGAAAATAAATTCATTATCTTTATCAATTATAGTTGAGTCAGTTTTACCTTCGTAGTTTATGTATATTGTTTTTCCTTTCCCGCCTACTACGGTTCCTTGAATAATAAATCCATCGTGATGACTATTACACGAAAATAATAAAGGAAGAAATATTAATAAAGTGTATAAAAACTTCATTTTTAAGAACTTTGCAACAAAGTTAATTTAAATTGTAAAGCTTTAATATCATTATTATATACTATCTTTGTGAATTTAAAATTTTTTAACTTGAAAGTTTATAGTGACAACAATTTTGAGTGGAATAATTCTACATTAATTACTGTTGGAACATTTGATGGGGTTCATTTAGGACATAAGTTTGTAATAGAAACGTGTAAAAGCTTAGCTAATGAGAATAATCTTAATTTTTTAGTTTATACTTTTTATCCGCATCCACGAGAAGTTCTGGGAAACAAAGATTTTAAAATTTTAACTACACAGAAAGAAAAATTGTATTTGTTAGAAAAATACGGTGTAGAAAATGTTTTTATAAAAAATTTTAACATAGAGTTTTCCAAAAAAAGTGCTAAAGATTTTATTGTCGAAGAGTTGATTAAAAAATTTAATTTAAAAGTTTTAGTATTAGGTTATGATAATCAATTTGGGAAAAATAGGGAAGGGAGTTACGAACAATTTATAGATTTAGCAAAAATTCACAACTTTAAATTGTATAAGCTAGAACCATTATACATCAACAATATTCCTGTAAGTTCAACAAAAATACGAAATGCTATAAATGAAGGAAATATAGAATTAGCCAACGAAATGCTTGGCTATACATACTTTATAGAAGGAAACGTAGTTAGTGGGCTAAAAATTGGTCGGCAATTAGGCTTTCCGACCGCTAATGTTGATGTTGAAGATTTTGCTAAACTTATTCCGCCAACAGGTGTTTACGTCGTCGCAGTTGCTATTAATGAAAAGGTTTATAAGGGAGTTTTAAACATAGGTTATAGACCTACGCTAAATATTCCAAATTTGCCTTTAAGTATAGAAGTGCATATTATAGATTTCGATGAAGACATTTATAATAAAATCATTCGTATTTATTTTTTTAAGAAAATACGAGAAGATATTAAATTCCCCTCGTTACAAGAATTAAAATATCAAATACAAAAAGATATTGATTTTACATTATGTTTTTTTAGCCAAAAACCTAACTTAATTGAAACTAAAATTAATCTCTAATATCAAATTTTTTATGTAATAAAGATGCAAGACCTTTGCAAGTCAATTAACAATGTTTTTGTTACGTCATTGCGAGCGAATACCCCCTCTCGTCATTGCGAGCCTGATAACAATCAGGCGAAGCAATCTCCCCAGAACGCCCAACACCAACAGGAATGTGCAATGAGGAGATTGCTTCGTCGCTTCGCTCCTCGCAATGACGGGAAGAAAGAGACTCGCAATGACAGGAAAAGGAGGGAATGTGCAATGAAAAAAAGGAAAGTTTTTTGTAACCAAAGTAGCTTGTTACTTCAGAAAATCTTTAAGTTTTTCCAAGGTTTTGATACATAATACAAAAACAAAATCTTTAAATTATCTTACAAAGGGTTCAATTATTTCACGTAGCAAAGCTATTAAGACATCTGCTTTACATCAACTTAAATGATTAAGCAAAATTAGAATTATTGTATTCAGGCAATATTTCTTTGATTGTAGATATAATTAGCTTGTTATCAAAAGTTTCTGCAACTTCTATTAATTTATTAATAGAGTTTGAAATGTGATTATAATCGACTTTTGCAACTTTAGCAATTAAAATCATAGGATGATAGGTTGGTAAAGTGCTTTCTTTATTATTGAGTAATTCTTCGTGTAGTTTTTCCCCAGGTCTTAATCCAGTAATTTGTATTTTTATATCTTTATTTTCGACAAAGCCCGATAATCTAATCATTTTTTTAGCAAGATCAATAATTTTGACAGGTTTTCCCATATCGAAGATGAATATTTCGTTACCTTTTCCCATAGCACTTGCTTCGAGGACAAGTTGGCAAGCTTCGGGAATAGTCATAAAATATCTTGTTACTTCTGGGTGAGTGACAGTTATGGGCCCCCCTTCTTCTATTTGCTTTCTGAAACGTGGGACAACTGACCCTACTGAGCCGAGGACATTTCCAAATCGTGTGGTAATAAACTTCGTATTTGATATAGAGCCTAACGATTGACAATACATTTCGGCGATGCGTTTAGTAGCACCCATCACATTTGCGGGGTTAACGGCTTTATCGGTAGAAATCATTACAAACCTTTCTACATTGTACTTATGAGCCAAATCGGCTATTATTTTTGTCCCCTTAACATTCGTAAAAACTGCTTCTGCACAATTTAATTCCATTACAGGAACATGCTTATAAGCTGCAGCATGATATATGATAGAGGGTTGGTAGGTTTTTACAATATGTTCAATGTATTTTTGGTTAGTTATGTCGCCAACAATGTAATGGAATTGTTTAAAATTAAATTTTTCTTCTAATTCAAGAGCTAACTCGTATAATGGGCTTTCGGCTTGGTCAAACAGAATAATATTTTTTGGTTTAAAATCTGTTAGTTGAATAACTATTTCTCTTCCGATAGAACCTGCAGCACCTGTTACAAAAATAACCTTATTGGATATTTGATTTCGAATATTATCTTTGTCGAGTTGAATTACTTCACGTTCGAGTAAATCTTCAATACGTATTTGCCTTAATTGCTTTACTGTTAATTCATTATTTATCCATGTTTTTAAAGGAGGTACTTCAAAAACTTTTAAGTTTAAATTTATAGCTTGTTCGCTAATATCTTTTTTTCTAATCTTACTGAGTTTTTCATCGGCAATGATAATAATTTCAATATTTAACTTTTTTACTACATTTTCAAAATCGTGCAATGGGAAAATAGGAATTCCTTCAAGTCGCAAGCCTTTTACAAAATTTGTTGAATCGAAAAAGGCTAAAACTCTATAATTTACAGTAACATCATTATCCAGGCTTCTTTTCAGCGAAATTGCTTGATGGTCTTTACCAATAATAGCAACGTTTGTACGTATTGACTTTGAGTGAATTGTTTCAAGATAATACATTTTTACAAGCAAACGCAAAAAAACTAAAAAGAAAAGTGTCAACAAAAACTCAATAATAATAATCGAAAAAGGTATTATAAATATTCCTTTTAATAAGTATGTAAAAATATTTATCAAAACAAAAAGCAAAGAGCCTAAAAAAATTGTTTTAAATAAACGTATGGTATCTTCTAAGCCAGTATACCTTACAATACCTGCATAAGATTTAACAAATAAAAAGGAAATTAATCTTACAAAAATTACTAATGGTAAAACGTATCTTAAATATAGGTCAATTTCGATTTGAGGAATTGAAAAATTGAAACGTACAAGATAAGCTAAATGTAAAGATACTAAACAAACTATGACATCCACTGTCAATACTATCCAACGAGGAGTTATTCTTCTTAATATTAAAATATTTCGCTTCATCGTTTAGCTAACAAAAACAGATTGTGTTTTAAAATTGTTATTAATTAAATCAATTTTATTTGCTTCTTCAAAAAAAGTATAAATTGATTTTTTCCCTATTTCTCCCATATTAACAGAGTAATCATTTACATACAAAGATATATGGTTAGTTATTACCTGAGTATCTTTAACTTGTGCATTTTCAATAACAAATTTGTAACTTATATGCGGATTTTTGAAAGCAAATAAAATACTTTCTTTAATTAATTCATTAATTTTTAACTTGGTATTAATATCTAAAGTTCTTTTAACGGCAAAAATTCCTAATGGTAGTGGTAAATTAAATTTTTGATGCCACAATTTTCCTAAATCAATGACTAATTTTAATCCTTTTTGTTGATAAGTAAATCTGCTTTCGTGAATTATTAAGCCTGCATCGGCTTCATTATCAAGTATTACATCTTCAATTTCATAGAAAAAATATTCTTTAATAGAATAAAGTTTGTTGTAAAAAATTTTCAACAAAGCAAAAGCTGTTGTATTTATACCTGGCACAGCTATTTTTAAGTATGGTATTTCGTCGGGATAAATCTTTTTTTTAGAAACTACAAGTGGACCGTTTTCATAACCAATTGCCGCACCTGATGTTAATATTTGATAGTTATTTAAAACATTAGCTGCTGTTAAAACGCTTAGTTTTGTTATATCGGCTATACAATTTGCAGATAGTTCATTTAAAGTTTTTATATCGTAAAAACTAAACTTTACAGGCAAATCAAAAGTGTCGGCTTGTTTGTTGAGCCATGCATCAAGCATAAAAGTATCGTTAGGGCAGGGCGATAAAAACAACAACAAATTACTCATTGTGTAAAACTTTAAAAACTTCTTTCAAAGTTAACCATAAATTTTCAACTGCTAAATCTATTTTCCAATTTTGCTTATTTCTGTCACCAACGTAATTAGAGATAGACCGAAAACAATAAAATGGTATGTTTAATTTTGAACAAACATAAAATATTGCGGCATTTTCCATTGTTTCAATATCTGCATTGTATTTATTCAAATAATAAGACTTAATGTTATCCGATAAAGTTATGCTGTTTAAAGTGATACCTTTGGCACATGGTAAAGATAGCTTTTTAAATTCATTATTTTTAAAAACATTATTATCAAAAACTTGTATTTCATTTGTTATTATGCCATTTACATTAATTCCGTAATCGGCAAAAACATCTTCAACAACTTGAAAAACTGAGCCTAATGTTAACTTTTCTTTCAACGCTCCCGCAATTCCGCCATGAATAACTAATTCAATATTATTATTTAACAAATATTTTGTCAAATTAAATGTTGTATTTATTGAACCTATTCCTGTAATTATTAATTGCGGCTTAAAATCAGCAAGTATTTCTGAAAATATTTTATTATTTATTTCAACTTCTGTTGGTATTGAAAGTAATATTTTCATATTTTTAAAAAGTTATTCTTAAACCTTCTGTTGCGAGTATTGTGTCTTTAAAAACTTTTTGTGCTTCTTGCAAGAAAACATTTCTGTCTTTGTAACGAACAGAAAAATGTCCTAATAGTAATTTTTTTGCATTGGCAAGTTTTGCAATATTGGCAGCTTGTAACGCTGTAGAATGACCAGAAGCTTCGGCTATAAATTTATGTTCTTCTATAAAAGTTGACTCGTGGTATATTAAATCTGCATCAAAAATATATGGTAAAATAGATTCATTGTAAACTGTGTCGGTTATATAAGCATATAATCTTTGTTTTTCAGGTGGATAAGTAAATACACTATTTGGTATAATCTTACCATTCGAATCTATATAATCTTCACCATTTTTAATTTTTATAATATCACTTATGCTCAAATTGTATTCGCTAATTTTTTCCTTTTTAATTTTTAAGAGTTCTTTCTTTTGTTTAACAATAAAAGCACAAGATTCTATTCTGTGTTTTAAAGGGAATGAATGAATTGTAATGTTTTTGTCTTCGTATATCATTTCATACTCAGATGTATTCAATTGGTGAAAGTTTATTTTAAAATTCAATTCGTTTTTATCGATTACAGTGTAAAGAATTTTTTTTAATGGTTTGTGTGCATAAATATGAACTTCGTGCATTAAATTGTTTATTTTGAATGATGAGAGTAGACCGAAGAGTCCAAAAAAATGGTCTCCGTGCAAATGGCTAATGAAAATGTGATATATTTTCGAAAGTGGGATTTTTTCTTGTCTGAGTCGTATTTGTGTGGCTTCGCCGCAATCGAACAAAAAAAAATGCTCACATACATTTAGTACGTGAGCACTTAAATATCTTTCAGCTGTTGGCACTGCAGAGCTTGTACCAAGAACAGTGATAGTAAAAGGTTTCAAAGCTCAGACTTATTAAGTCTTACTTTATTAGCTCCGGAGCTTTTTCTGGTATTCTTGCAATATTGAGAACTGTATCGAGCTGAGAAATTGTAATTAGTCTGTCTACTGCTGGTTGCAAACCGGTAAGGACAAATGTTCCGCCGGCATTTTTACATAGCCTATTTGCAACAAGAATAGCACTTAATCCACTTGAATCGCAATAACGACAATCGCTAAGATCAAGAATAATATTTTTTTCGCCACTGCCAGCAATCAAAACTAACTCTGATTTCAAAGCCGGAGCTATATGAGTATCGAGCTTCTCAACCAACACTTTTACCAACGTATAATTCTCTTTCTTTTCTATTTTGAATTCCATGTTCAAACTATTTATTTTTTTTCGTAGCTTCTTGTTTTTGAAGTTGTTCTTTCAATGCTGCTAATTCGGCAATATCACCTAATGTTGTTTTTTCTACTTTAGAGGTTTCTTTCTTTACTTTCTTAGTCGACTTCTTATTTGATTCTTGTTGTTGCTTAGCAGCTTCTTTCTTGGCATCTTCGAATATGCGTGTATGAGAAACAACTATCTTTTTATTTTCTTTTGAGAATTCTATAACTTTAAATTCTGCTTTTTCATCAACTTTTAGTGTTGTACCGTCTTCTTTAACGATGTTTTTAAGTGTAGCAGTAGCTTCAACACCATAAGGCAAGGCTATAGTTGCATTTTTATCGTTTATAGCTATAACTGTGCCTTCGTGAATTGAACCAACAGTAAAGACAGTTTCAAATACATCCCACGGATTTTCTTCTACTTGTTTATGACCTAAGCTTAAACGGCGGTTTTCTTTGTCTATTTCTAATACTACAACTTCAAGTTCATCGCCTATATTACAAAATTCGGCAGGATGCTTTATTTTCTTTGTCCAAGATAAGTCACTTATGTGGATTAATCCGTCGATACCTTCTTCTAATTCAACAAATACACCAAAATTGGTAAAGTTTCGTACAATACCTTTATGTTTGCTGTTTACAGGATATTTACGTTCGATATCGATCCATGGGTCGGGTTTAAGTTGCTTAACACCTAATGACATCTTTCTTTCTTCTCTGTCTAATGATAGAATAATTGCTTCTGTTTCGTCTCCTACTTTGAAGAAATCTTGAGCACTGCGTAAATGTTGCGACCATGACATTTCCGATACATGAATCAAACCTTCTATACCAGGAGCTATTTCTAAAAATGCACCATAATCGGCTATAACAACTATTTTACCTTTAACTTTATCGCCAACTTTTAAGTTAGGATCTAGCGAATCCCAAGGATGTGGTGTTAATTGTTTAAGGCCAAGAGCAATTCGTTTCTTTTCATCGTCAAAATCAAGAATTACAACATTTATTTTTTGATCAAGTTGAACAATTTCTTCTGGATGGTTAACTCTACCCCAGCTTAAATCTGTAATATGTATTAATCCATCGATACCGCCTAAATCGACAAATACGCCATAAGATGTAATATTCTTAACAGTTCCTTCTAATACTTGACCTTTTTCAAGTTTAGAAATAATTTCGCGTTTCTGAGCTTCTAATTCTTCTTCTATTAGAGCTTTATGTGATACTACAACGTTTTTAAATTCATGGTTAATTTTTACGACTTTAAATTCCATTGTTTTGCCAACGAAAACATCGTAATCGCGAATAGGTTTAACATCTATTTGCGAGCCGGGCAAGAAAGCTTCTATTCCGAAAACATCTACAATCATTCCACCTTTGGTACGACACTTAATATAACCTTTTATAATTTCGTTATTGTTGTAAGCTTCGTTTATTCGATCCCATGCTTTTAATGCACGAGCTTTTTTATGCGAAAGAACAAGTTGACCTGTTGAATCTTCTTGTGTTTCTACAAGAACCTCAACTTTATCACCAACTTTTAAATCGGGATTGTATCTAAATTCATTTAAACTAATTACTCCTTCAGATTTATAGCCTATATTTACTACAACTTCTCTCTTGTTCATTGCCACAACGGTGCCTTCTATAACTTCATTTTCAGCTATTGTTGAGAGAGTTTTGCTGTATAATTCTTCTAACTTTTTTCTTTCTTCGCTTTTGTAAATAGATTCTTTTTTTCCAATGCTATCCCAATCAAAGTCAATGAGATTTTGGGTTTCTTTTACTAGTACTAAGTCTTCTTCATGCTGAAAGTTTTCAAATTTTTCTTCTTTACTTACAGATAATTCTTCTTGTGAAATATCATCCAACAAGCTTTGATTTTTTAAGTTAGAATAATCAGACAATGCTTTTTCTTGTTCTTCTAATTCTTGTAATTTTTCTTTTTTTGCCATTTAATTTCTACTTTTTAATGGTTAGACATTATGTTAATTTTAGCTTTGCAAAGTTAATATTAATTTTTTTAATAAAAGCATTTTTTCAAAAAATTTTAATTAAAAACACTTTTTTACATTAAACTTAAACTTATTTCCTATTCACTATATCTAATATTTCGATTTTAATTGCAATTCATAAAGGCAAGTATTATCTTTGCAAAAACTATAAAACCCATGTTACGATTTAAATTATTAATTATCTTTTTTACATTTAACTTTATTTATGGGCAAGATACTATAACTGTAATGACTTACAATTTACTTAACTTTAATAATAACACTTCTTATTGTACACAAACCAATAATCCTGTGAATGTCAAAATTAATAATCTTAAAACAATTGTTAATTATGTGGCTCCTGATATAATTGGTTTCAACGAAGTTGGAGCAAATAATTCAAACATTCAGTTGTTATTAGATAGTGTGCTAAATAAAACTACTATTTCAAAAACTTATGAACGTATTCCTTATATTAATTCAACTTCTTCTGATATTATAAGTACATTATTTTTCAATGCAAACAAATTTGCTTTATATAATGTTAATTTTTTATCAACAGCTGTACGCGATGTTTTACTTGTAACTTTATATTATAAAAGCAAAGAGCTTGTTAACAACAATGATACTGTATTTATAAGAATAATAGTTGCTCATTTAAAAGCGGGTTCTACAAGTTCCGATCAGCAAGTAAGGGCACAACAGACTTCTATAATAATGGATTACTTAAATAGCCTTGGAAATATTAAAAATACAATTCTAATGGGCGATTTGAATGTTTATTCAAGTACTGAAGCATGTTTTCAAAATCTGATTAATTATCAAAATTCAGCTATAAGATTTTACGATCCTGTAAACAAATTAGGTACATGGCACGATAATCAAGAATATGCAATGTATCATACACAATCGACTCAGGAAATATCGAATGGTTGTACATCGGGCGGTGGATTAGATGATAGATACGATTTCATTCTTGTATCATTTGGAATAATGAATAATCTATATAAGATACAGTATCTTACAAATAGCTACAAGGTTATTGGGCAGGATGGAAATAGATTTAATATGAGTGTAAATAATCCAACAAACGTTTCTGCCCCTTCGAATGTTATAGAAGCATTGGCTCAAATATCTGACCATTTGCCTGTTTCATTAAAACTAGTAATAAATCAAACACCTTTAATCGGAATAAATAAAAATGACTATAACAACGAGTTTTTTTCAATTCTAGATTGGAATATAAATACCTTAAACATATACTCTAATGGTTTCTTTGATAAAGCACAAATAAATATTTTCAACTACATGGGGATAATGTTATTTGAAAAGAATATAAATTTAGCACAAGGCGAAAATTACATTACAACTCCTACTATTAATGAAGGCTTATATATTGTAAGAATCAAAGCAAATAATAAAGCTTTTTACTATAAAATAGTTAAAAAATGATTTTTCAATTTTGAAAAAGATATAATTTTGTTATAAAAAGTATATCATGAACATACTTATAATAAACATAAAACAACTATTACAGGCCGAGACGAAAAGCAGACAATATGTTGCAGGTAAACAGATGTCGAAACTTCTTTCTATAAAAGATGCTTTTCTTTATATCGAGTCGGGCAGAATTATTGATTTTGGCAAAATGTCTGATTTAAACATTGGCCGAGAACGATATTTTAGCATGTCGGAAAAAATAATTGATGCAACTAATAAATTCATTTTACCAACGTGGTGCGATTCGCATACTCATATTGTTTATGCAGGTAGTCGCGAAAAAGAATTTGTTGATAAAATAAAAGGTTTATCATACGAAGAAATTGCTAAACGTGGCGGCGGAATATTAAACAGTGCCGAATTGCTAAGACAAACTTCAGAAGATGAGTTATATTCGCAATCGGCCGAAAGAATAAAAGAAATTATAGCTCTTGGCACAGGGGCCGTCGAAATAAAAAGTGGCTACGGATTAGATACTGAATCTGAATTGAAAATGCTTAGAGTAATAAAACGCTTAAAAGAAAGCTTTCCGATTAAAATAAAATCGACTTTTTTAGGTGCTCATGCTATTCCAATGGAATATAAGGATAATCCCGACGAATATGTTGATATAATTATTAATGAAATGTTGCCTGTAATAGCAGCTGAAGAACTTGCCGATTTTATTGATGTATTTTGCGACAAAGGCTTTTTTACTCCCGAACAAACAGAACGTATTCTTATGGCAGGGATGAAATATGGTTTAAGGGCCAAGTTGCATGCTAATGAACTCGAACATTCGGGCGGTATAGAAGTAGGTGTGAAATATGGAGCACTTTCTGTCGACCATTTAGAATATGTATCAGACAATGATATTGAGTTACTTTTACAATCGGATACTATGCCTACTATATTACCAGGGTCTGCATTTTTCTTAAATTTACCACTTGCACCAGCACGTAAAATGATAGATGCAGGTTTACCTGTTGCATTTGCATCCGATTACAATCCAGGTTCTTGCCCTTCGGGAAATATGAATCTTGTTGTTTCAATGGCTTGCATAAGATATAAACTTTTACCCGAAGAAGCAATAAATGCTTGTACAATTAATTCAGCCTATGCAATGGGAGTTTCGGATACTCACGGTTCTATTTCTATCGGGAAAAATGCTTCGTTTATTATTACAAAACCAATTCCTTCTTATGAATTTATACCTTATAGTTTCGGTAATCATGTTATAGAATCTGTATATTTAAATGGTGAACTGCAAAAATCGTATGAATAAAATTATTGTATTAATATTATCAATTTTATTATACTCTTGTAAATCTTCAAATACAAACATAGAAAATCGTTTACAAGAGATAAACTATGCAGAAGACCGTGGCGACTTTAGAATAGTATCATATAATGTCGAAAATTATTTCGATCCATTTAATGATAGCATAAAAAATGATGATGAATTCACTCCAGATGGTGCACGACATTGGACTTGGGAAAAATATAAAGATAAACAAAAGAAGATCTATAAAGTTTTAACTGCCATAGGTGGTTGGGAATTACCTGATATTGTTGGTTTATGCGAAATTGAAAATCGCTTTGTTTTAGACGATTTAATTAAAAGCACTCCATTGAAATGGAGAAACATTGGTATAGTTCATAAAGAGTCGCCTGATGAAAGAGGAATTGATGTGGCTATTTTGTATAGAAAAGAAAAATTTCATGTAATTAGTCAAAATTTCTATAAAATTGAGTTTCCATGGGATTTAACAAAAAAAACAAGAGATATTTTATATGTAAAAGGAGTATTGAACACTGGCGACACATTACACATTTTTATGAATCACTGGCCTTCAAGACTTGGAGGACAATCAGAATCGGATAAAAATAGGCAATTTGTAGCAAGTATTCTAAGATCTAAAGTTGATTCTATTTTTAGAACAAATTGGTATGCAAATATAATTATAATGGGCGATTTTAACGATGAACCCGATAATTTAAGCATTATAGATATTCTAAAAACAAAAATCGATTTTAAAAGCCCGCAAGCAGGCGAATTGTATAATTTAGCCTGGTATATGAAAGAGGTAAAGGGAATGGGAAGCATTAAATTTCAGGGGCAGTGGGGACTTATAGATCAATTTATTGTTTCAGGCAGCCTGCTCGACAAAAATAATGCTATATATACAACTCCCGATAACGCTAAAGTTTTCAATGCAGATTTTCTCTCCGAAAAAGACGATGCTTTTGTAGGAGTAAAACCATATAGAATGTACATCGGTTTTAAATACAACGGCGGTTTTAGCGACCATTATCCCATCTATTTAGATTTATTTAAAAAATAATTTTGCATTTTCATCAAATAATTTTGTATCTTTGTCACAAAAGTTAATATTTTTATCAAAAAATGACTAAATATATTGACAAACATATAATTAGCTTAATTATAATATTTTTGTTTCAAATAATTGCAAAAGCTTATGATTTTGATACTTTGCAATACAAAAAATACATTGATTCAGTTATTATAAATGCCAGCCAAAATCCAACAAGATATGCTAAAATAGGTAAGGAATTATTATTATACCTTGAAAAAAGCAAAAGCCAAGACGACTTAATAAAGATATACGAAGGTTTAGGATTATGTTACTATTATATTCCTGATAAAAAAGAAGCATTATTATACTTCAATCATCAAAAAGCTTTATTACATAAGAAAAATGATTATAAAGAATTAGCTAAAGTATACAATAGAATTGGTTCTATATACGTAGAATGGTCATTATATACCGAAGCACTTAAACATTACAATATTGCATATAATTATGCTTTAAAATCAAACGACTTGTCGGTTCTTGCAATGACTTATAACAATTTAGGTTTAATTAACTTAAATCAAAAAAATTATAATAAAGCATACGATTATTTCATTAAAGCAAAAGAAATATATCAACAACTAAATGACAATATTCAGTTAGCATATGTAATAAATAACTTAGGTATAATTTACAAAAATATTAAAAGCTACGATAAGGCCATTTATTATTTCAGGCAATCATTAGAACTTAAAAATAAATTTAACGACGACAGACTTTTAGCTAATATTTATGAAAACTTTGCAGAACTATATTTTGATAAAAAAGATTATACCAATGCAATAAATTACTTCAATAAAGCACTTGAATTAAATAAAAAATTTAATGACAATATTAATGTAATAAAGGAATTAACTTCGCTTGCTAAAATTTATTGTATTCAAAACAATTATGCAAAAACCAATGATTTCTTAAATAATGCTGAGAAATACATAAATAAGGATATTCCCAAAAAAATATTAAGAGATTTAATAGAAGTAAAAGCACTATGTTTTGAAAAAAAAGGTGATTATAAAACTGCTCTTGAATACACCAAGCAACTTAAAGAAATAGACAACTCCTTATTTAACGAACAATTAGTACAGAAAACAATCGAAACAGAATATTTAATAAATACCAGTAGTCAAGAAAACGAACTCACAACTTTAAAAATTCAGTATCAAACAGCTCTAAAAGAATATCAAAATAATCTAAAATACAAATATTTGCTTTTCTTTTTATTAATTGTATTATTCTTTACATTAGTAATATTATTCATAAGATATAGGTTGAAGCAAAAGTCGTTGCTTACAATAGCTCAGAAAAACCTTGAAATTGAGAAAATTAACGAAGAATTAACTTGTATTAATGAGGAACTTGATATTAAAGTTAAAGAAAGGACAAACGAACTTTTAGAAGAAATTAAAGAAAAAGATAAAAAAATAATTGAATTAGAGAAACAACTTAATATTGCCAAAGAAGAAAAACTTTTGAAAGAAGCATTAATAAAAAGCATTAACCAAGAAATTAGAACTCCTTTAAGCTCGATAATTGGACTTTCTGAAGTATTAAAAGAAAGAATAAAAAATGTTGAACAAACAAATCTTATAAAATTTGTAGATGGTATAGTTCAAAGTAGCAATCGCTTACTCGATATATTGAATAATTTCTTAGACACAGAAAGCGTTGAAGTTACTGAAATAAAGCCACGTTTTGAACGATGCAATATTAATAAAATTATTAAAAAAGCTGGCGATTTATTTACTTTTAAAATAAATGAAAAGAAACTTTCTCTTACCTATTATTTGGGCGATATCCCCGATGTATATTGTGATGCAGATTTAATGTTAAAAGTTTTTATTGAAATTATCGATAATTCAGTTAAATATACAAATAAAGGGAAAATAGAAATTTATACATCTCTTACAAATGATAATAAAGTTAAAATAAGCATAAAAGATACTGGAATAGGAATAGATGAAATACATTTGGCTCATATTTTTGATTCAGAAAGTTTTTCATTAGGATTAAAAAATACTTATACTGGTAATTTAATAAAACTTCCTACTGTAAAGAGGATTATAAACTTAATGAATGGCCAAATTGAAATATCAAGCAAAAAGAATTATGGAACCACTGTAACAATTATTATTCCTTCAGTTGACTATAAAGATAAAGTTGTTCAAGAGTTTGAAAAAGAAAAACTTATAACTGAAACTATCAATAAACAAAAAGGGAGAATTTTGTTAGTAGAAGATGACGATTTTAATGCGTTATTTATAAGCTCTTTACTTGAGCCTATAGCTAATGTAACAATTGCAAAAACAGGTGAAGAAGCTTTACAAATAATTAGCAAACATTCGGAAGATAATTTCGATGTAATAATAATGGACATAAATTTACCATATCCTTGGGAAGGTGTTACATTGTTAAATACTATAAGAGAAAAATTCCCTAAATATGTCCATGTTCCTTTTATAGCTCAAACAGCTTATACTTTTTCACCTGAAAAAGAAAAAATAATCAATAGTGGTTTTGCTGAATATTTTACTAAACCTATTGATACAGAATATTTCTTAAACTATATTAAACTCCTTTTAAACAGAAGTAAATCATAATACCAGCTGTATCATACCTTTATGTGTAACCTTTTTACCCGATTTACTTATTCCTTTTAATATATAGTAATAAGTTCCAGGTGAAGCTAACTCGTTTGTATTTTTAATTTTACCATCCCATTTTCCATTAATACCTTTCCACGAATAAATAATATTGCCATTTCTATCGAAAATGATACATTCTACATCTTGCATATCGTACAACAAAGGCGAAAACTCATCATTAATACCATCACCGTTAGGAGAAAATACATTTGGCAATTTAACAAAATCAACAGGTATCTCTATTATATAAGATTTTGTAATGCTATCAATACAACCATAAGACGATGTTACAACAAGTGTTACGTTATAATTGCCAGATTTTGCATAATAGTGTTTTGGTTCTGGTTCATTAGAAGTACTT
>Ga0272449_1001018_pt1 | contig 30551 bp, 35 predicted proteins | sample YNPCB0241_FD_198679 | JGI IMG/M metagenome (GOLD analysis project Ga0272449, IMG submission 198679) | Hot spring sediment microbial communities from Yellowstone National Park, WY, United States - YNP-CB-024-1 | ecosystem: Environmental > Aquatic > Thermal springs > Hot (42-90C) > Sediment... | reverse complement strand
TTGCTTTTACTAATGGTTGTCTATGTCTAAATCTTACTTCAACAATTTCTTCTTTATTAAAAATTTCTTTTTCCAAAATATTCACTTCTGTAATTTCAATTTTTTGAGTATAAAGCAAAGGATCATCTTCTTTGGCAACAATAATTAAATTTTCTTCAGGAATTTTTTGAGCCACATAATAAGGACCACCACCAATTTTAATATTTAAACCATGCCTTTGCCCTTCAGTAAAATAAAAATAACCGGGATGGGTTCCTAAAATTCTGCCTCGAGTATCAATAATTTTTCCCTCTTTTGGTTTTAAATATTGACTTAAAAATTCTCTTAATTTTACTTGACCAACAAAACATATTCCCATACTTTCTTTTTTCTCTGCGGTTGGCAAATTATATTTTTTAGCAATTTTCCTCACTTCACTTTTGAGCAAATCTCCAACAGGAAAAATAATTTTTGAAAATTTCTCTTTTTCTACTTTCCATAGAAAATAAGTTTGATCTTTTTCTTTATCTTTGGAAGTAAAAAGATGGATTGATGCAGACTCACGCAGACTAGACGCAGACTTACGCAGACTTTTTGTATTTTTACCCAGATGATTACCGGATAAGCTACCCGGATGTTTACCGGATATATCCGTTTCTAATCCGGGTGACATATCCGGTTGATATCCGGGTAAATTATTTCTGTCCGCGTTAGTCCGCGTATAGTCAGCGTTGGTCCGCGTCCTAGCATAATGTCCGCTAGCAACAAAATCATAACCTAAATCTAAAGCTTTATCAAAGAAAACCCCAAATTTTATAAATTGATTACAATAAACATCAGGATTAGGAGTTAAGCCTTGCTCGTATGTTCTTATCATATAATTTATAACCTTGTCTTCAAATTCTTCAGTCAAATCAAAAACATAAAAAGGAACATTTAAAATTTCAGCAACTTTTCTTGCATCTTCAGCATCTTGAGGATTACAAAAATCAAAACAATGCAAATGAATACCAACAAGATCATAACCATTTTCTTTTAAAAGCAAAGCTGAAACAGAAGAATCTACTCCTCCAGAAAGAAGAATAGAGATTTTCATTTTATTTTGGACCCGAGGGGACTCGAACCCCTGACCTCTGGTGTGCAAAACCAGCGCTCTACCACTGAGCTACGGGCCCAAATTCGCCCCCAGCCGGAGTCGAACCGGCATTTTCACCTTGAAAGAGTGATGTCCTAACCGTTAGACGATGGGGGCAAAAAGAATCTAAAATCTAAATTTTAAAATCTAAAATTAATTATACTATAAAGGGGAGAAGAATTCAAGTATTTCGGGATGTCTAAGCTTAAAGATTAAAATTTTCTCTTTTTGTGTTATAATTAAATTATGGCTACTTTATTTAAGAAAAAGCAAAATCTTAATTTAGAGATGAAGATTTATTTAGCACAACTTTTGCAAGGTATTTTAACTGATCAAGAATATTTTTTAGATTTAAAAGAAGAAGTAAAGAAAAAACTAAAGGAATTTAGAAAAGGGAAAATTAAAACTGTTCTTTTCAGGGAGATAAATTTCTAAGCAAAATTGATAAATCTTTAAGAAATAAATCAATTTGAAATTTTTTGTCCCCAGGAGGAATCGAACCTCCATCCCAGCCTCCGCAGGGCTGTGCTCTTCCATTAAGCTATGGGGACCTGAGAAAAAATCCTAATTTCTAATGACTAACCCCGCACCAGAACATAGTACGATGCGGGGTTACCCTGAACCGTGCTTTGCTCTGGTTCAGGGTAATTTCTAAACTAATTTAATTATACAATAATTGAAGAATATGTCTCATTTCTCATAGCTCATTTCTCGCCTCCCATTTGATGTTTTCCACAATTTTTCCTAATTTTTGGTTTTTTGGATTTTTAAGTTTTTAAAGATAATTATTTTGATGGACCAGGAAATTTTAACTAATTTGTCAATTGAGGAAGTAGAGGAGGCTCTTTTAGGCGCTCTTTTGATTGATGATGAAGCTATTATTAGGGTTGTAGATATTTTAAAACCCGATGATTTTCTAAAAAGAGAAAACCAAATTGTTTATCAAGCTATTTTAGATTTATTTGAAAAAAGAATGGGAATAGATTTAGTGACTGTGGGTAATCGTTTGAAAGATAAAAAACTTTTAGATGATATTGGTGGACAAAGTTATTTAGTTTATTTGATTCACAAAGCACCGACCATTGGTAATGTTTATACTTATACTAGGCTTATTAAAACAAATAAAGCTAAAAGAGATCTAACTGAACTTTCAAGAAAAATTCAAGAATTAATTCAAGAAGGAGGCAAGGATGCTGGTGAGTTAATTGATGAGGTTGAAAAAAGAGTTTTCTCTATTGCTGAAAGAATTTATCCTTATGAGTTTAGCTCGGTTGGTTCTTTAATTGAGCAAAGCTTGAAAAGGATTGATGATTTACAAAAGGGTTTAGTCATTCGAGGAGTGCCAACCGGCTTTCCTAAATTAGATCTTTATTTAGGAGGATTACAAAAATCTGATTTAATTATTTTGGCTTCAAGACCTTCACAAGGAAAAACTGCTTTAGCTTTAAATATTGCTCGCTATTTAGGTGTTCAAGAGAAAATTCCTGTTGGTATTTTTTCTTTAGAGATGTCAAGAGATCAGATTATTGATAGATTAATTGCTCTTGAGGCTGGGGTTAGTTTGTGGCGACTGAGAACAGGAAAATTGATTAAAGAGGGAGATGTCGATGAGCTAGCTTTAGTTTATGAAGCTGGAGAAAGATTGAAAATTGCACCCATTTTTATTGACGATAGCCCAGCTTTAACTGATTTACAAATAAGAACAATGTCAAGAAAATTAAAACATGAAATTGGTGAATTAGGGCTTTTAATTATTGATTATCTTCAGCTGATTAGATCAAGTAAGCAAATTGAAAATAGGGTTCAAGAAGTTTCTGAGATATCCAAAAACTTAAAAGAGTTAGCAAGAGAATTAGAAGTGCCGGTACTGGCTATTTCTCAGCTTTCCCGTGAACCAGAAAAAAGAGTTTCCTCTATCCCAAGACTTTCTGACTTAAGAGAGAGTGGCTCGCTTGAGCAAGACTCGGATGTTGTTTTGTTTATTCATAGGCCTAAAGAAGGTGCGGCAGCTTTGCCTTCAAATCAAGTCAATATCATTATTGCTAAACATAGAAATGGACCTATTGGAAGTATTGATTTATATTTTGATCCAGAAACGGTCTCCTTTTATTCAATTGAAGAAGAGTTGCAAGAAATGGAATACCATTAATGCTTATTCCTTTATTTAAAAAAATAATCGAATTTTTTGATTCTTTTCCTGAAATTGGACCAAGACAGGCGATGAGATTTTTTTTCTGGCTTATTAAACAAGATGAAAAAACTAAAAAACAATTTTTAGAAAATTTAAAAACTTTATTTGAAAATGTCAATTTTTGCCAAAATTGTTTTTTCCCAACCACTGAAAAATTATGTTCAATTTGTTCTAATCCAAAAAGAAGAGACGATCTTATTGCTTTAGTAGCTAGGGAGACAGATGTTTTGAGTTTGGAGACGGCAAAAATTTTTAAAGGTAAATATTTTATTTTGGGTGGTTTAATTTTACCTTTTGAAGATAAAAGTATAATTAAAGAAAGATTAAAGGTTTTTGAAGAAAGACTTAAGAAAGGAAAAATTAATGAAGTCATTATTGCTTTGCCCTATACTCGAGAAGCCCAGCCAACATTAAAACATATAGAGATTTTAAAAAGAAAATTTCCTGAAATTAAATTTACTTCTTTAGCTAAAGGCATTCCTTTGGGAGGTGAAATAGAATTCATTGATCCAGAAACTTTAAAAGAAGCAATCGAAAAAAGAGAATAGCCAATTCTTTAATTCGTTAATTCGCAATTCGTTAATATATCTTTTTAATCACATAAACAATTTTTCCTTTAGGTGCTTGGACGACAACCTCACTGCCAATTCTTTTATTTAAAAAAGCTTTACCTAATGGTGATTCAGTAGAGATTTTTCCTTCGCTTGGATTGCTTTCGCCAAAACCAACAAGAGTGAAAGTATATTTTTTGTTTGTTCCTTTTTCAATAACATCAAATTTTTTTCCAGGTAAAATTCTATCATTAATTTTTGAATCACGAATAATTTTTGCTGTCCTTAAAACATTTTCTAGTTCAGCAATTTTTCTTTCTAAATTTTCTTTTTCTGCCACAGCAATATCATATTCTGCATTTTCAGAAATATCTCCCATTTCTACGGCATTTTTTAATTTTTCTGCAATCTGTTTTCTGCCTTGAATTTTGAGATATTCTAATTCTTGCTTTAATTTTTCATATTGTTCTTTGGAGATATAAGTTACCATTTTAAAGATAAAATAAATTATAATGATTTTTTTAAAAATGTCAAGTTTTTTATTTCTATAAAAAGTGATAAAATTAAATTATGGAGGAGATAAAAAATATAAACTCCGAAAAAGAAAGAAAACCAGAATTTATCGTTTTGGGAATAGTTTTAAATAAAAAAGGAGAAGTAATGATTGTCAAGAGAAAGAAAAAAGAAACAACTTTAACTGGAAAAGAATTAATTTGGGCATTTCCCGGAGGAAGACAAGAGGAGAAAGAAACCAGGGAAGATCGGATTATTAAAGAAGTTTTAGCAGAAACTGGATATAAAGTAAGACCAGTTCAACAAATTCATCTAAGGGTTCATCCCGATGTTTTCAAGATGATAGCCTATTTTCTTTGTGAATTAGAAGATGAAGAACCCGTTCAGGAGATAGAAGAAAAAGATGAAATTGAAGAAGTTCGCTGGGTTAAGCCCGAAGAATTGAAAAATTATTTTACTACAGATATTGATCCTGAAGTTAAAAAAATCTTAGGTATAAAAGATTAATAAACGCAGACTTACGCAGACTGAACGCAGACTTACGCAGACTTTTTGTATTTTTACCAGGATGTCTCCTGGATGAATTACCCGGATGTCTTCCGGATTTATCCGGTTTATATCCCCGGGTATAGTATCCGGTACAAATCCGAGTAAATTATTCTTATCCGCGTTAGTCCGCGTAGGTCCGCGTCTTATATAATGAAGATTAAAATTGCGCTTTGTGGTTTACCCAATAGTGGTAAATCAACTTTTATAAAACTTGTTAGTCAAGTTGAGGTTCTAACCGCTCCTTATCCTTTTACAACTTTAAAAGCTCAAGAATATGCTGTGCCAATTATTTCTCAAGAACTAAAAATTTTGCATTCAATTACTCAAACACCACAGATTGTTCCTCCTTATTTAATTTTTGTAGATGTTCCTGGTCTTATTCGCGGCGCTCACAAAGGCGAGGGTTTAGGAAATGAATTTTTAAGTTACTTAAGAGGTTGTGATGTCATTTTAGAGATAGTGAGAAATTTTAAAAGAGAAGATGTTCCTCATCCAGAGGGAAGCATTGATCCTTTAAGAGATATTAAAATTATTGATGAGGAAGTTAGATTAGCTGATGAAGAAATTTTAAAAAGAGCTAAAAAAGAAAAAATACAACCCGAGACATTACTTTTAAATAAAGATTGGTTTTTGTTGGTGAATGGTGAAGACGCAGATTATGCAGACTATACGCACCTGCCTGCCGGTAAGGCAGGGACTGACGCAGAAAATAATTTAAGTCCGAGTGAGTCCGCGTTAAGTCCGCGTAGGTCCGTGTTGTTCAAAAATATTTATACTTTAGATCTTTTATGGGAATTAGAGCTTTTAGAAAATAAAGAAATTCAAAATGAATTTCAGTCAAAAGTTTTTGAATTTCTCAATCAATTTCGAAAAGATTTAGACCTGATTCAATTTTTTACCTTTACTAAAGAGATTACTCAAGGCTGGTTTATTAAAAAAGATAGTTCAATAATCGATGCTGCAGGGATGATACACTCAGATTTTGCTTTAAAATTTAAAATAGCAGAAGTAATTTCTTTAGAAAATTTTGTTAAAATTAAATATTGGGAAAAAGCAAAAAAATTAGGTTTAATTCAAAATAAAGGTCGGGAAGCAAAAGTTGAAGAAAATGAGATAATTTTTGTTAAAATATGATTACACGCGGACCTACGCGGACTACACGCGGACTAACGCGGACAAGAATAGTTTACCCGGATTTGCACCGGATACTCTACCCGGATTTAAACCGGATAAATCCGGTAATTATCCGGGTAACTCAGCCGGGAGACACCCGGGTAAAAATATAGAAAGTCTGCATAAGTCTGCGTCCAGTCTGCGTAAGTCTGCGTTTAAAAAATAATGAAGCAGACATATGAACTTTCATTTTGGTTAAAGAATGATGCCGATGAAAATGTTCCTCAGTTAAGACAATTATTTGAAAATTTTAAATTCGAAATTATTCAAGAAATTCCTCCGAGAACTAAAGCTTTAGCTTATCCTATTCAAAAAGAAAAAATGGGTAAGTTCGGAACATTTTATTTTTATGCTGAAAAAGAAAAAATTGAAGAATTTAAAAATAAAGTGAAATCTTTGCCAGAAATTTTCAGATTTATTATCTTACAAAGAAAACATTTAAAATTAAATAATAAATGAATTTAAATAAAGTTTTTTTAATTGGTAGGTTAACTCAGGATGTTGATTTTCGTTTTTTGCCTTCAGGTTCAATGGTGGCCACCTTAAATTTAGCTACAAATAGAGTTTATAAAGATAGAACTGGAAACTTAAGAGAAGAAGTTGAATATCATAGAGTAATTGCTTGGGGCAAATTAGCTGAGCTTTGTAGACAATATTTAAGCAAAGGAAGATTAATTTTTGTTGAAGGAAGAATTAGGTCAAGAAATTGGATTGATGCTCAAGGAAATAAAAGAATTAGTTATGAAATTATTGCTGAAAATATTCGTTTTGGGCCCAAACCGGGTCTGGCAGAAACTGAAAAAGAATTAGAAAACTTGGAAGCAGAATTAGATGTTTATAAAACTTCAGAAGGTCCTGATGATCTTAGCTCTTTAGATATTCCATATTAAAGATGAAAAAAGAAATTGTTAAAGGAAAAGTAATTGAAGCCTTGCCAGAACTTACTTTCAGGGTTGAATTAGAAGATGGCAGAACTGTTTTAGCTTATTTATCAGGAAAAATGAGGCTTAATTTTATTAAAGTCATTCCAGGAGATGAAGTGATGATCGAACTTTCTCCATATGACAAAAATAAAGGAAGGATTATTAAAAGATTATAATTATCGTATAAACACGAAACAACACGAAAAATAGTTATGAAACACTAAACAACACGAAAGTTTTTTGTGTGTTTTAGTGTGCAACTTTCTTTTTGGTGTGTTTTCGTGCTAAATTAGTAGTATGTATTTCACTGGTAAAGGGGATAAGGGGAAAACAGAAATAAATGGAAAAAAATTTGCAAAAGATTCTCTAATTTTTGAAGTTCTGGGTGAATTGGATGAGTTTAATTCCCTGATTGGCTTGGCTAAAAATTATTTGCCAAAGAAGTTTTTAAAAAAACTAACTGAAATTCAAAATGATCTTTTCATTATTCAAGCTAATGTGGCTTATTATTTAATACGCAGACTCACGCAGACTGGACGCAGACTCACGCAGACTAAATTTAATTTTCCAAAATTAAAAGGAGAAAGAATAAAAGAATTGGAAAAAGAAATAAAAGAAATTGAAAAGAAAATTAAAACTCAAAAAGGTTTTGTTATTTATGGAAGTGACAAAGATTCTGCTTGGTTTGATTATTTAAGAGGAGTAATAAGAAGAGTTGAAAGAAGAACGGTGAGCTTTACAAAAAAATATAAATTGGATGACAAAATTTTATCTTATATTAATCGTCTTTCAAGTTATTTTTATGCTTTAGCAAGATTTATTTGTTATAATAAAAAAATAAAAGAAAGGTCGCCTTGGTACGAAAGAAAATCTAAAATCTAAAATCTAAATTCTAAAATCTAAAATTTAATAAAAAATGGACAAGATGAAAAATAATATAAACGACAGATTTAATAAATTAGAGAAGAAATTTGATGAGCTTCGTGAGGATATTAGAGAAATAATCTATAAGGCGATCAAACGTTCTGAAAGACATTTTAAAAAAGCAGGAATAAGTTATAATGAATATTATTAAATCGGGTCGCTAACTTAGAGAAAAAAGTTCAACTGCTTAGCAAAAAGAAATGAACCCGATTTACATTATTTTAGGAGTTTTAGGTCTAATTTTACTTTATTTTGTTTATATTTATAATCGTTTGATTTCTTTAAGGGAAAGAGTTAAAGAATCTTCTTCTGATATTGAGGTTCAACTTAAAAGAAGAGCAGATTTAATTCCAAATTTAGTGGAAACAGTTAAAGGTTATGCCAGTTATGAAAAAGAAGTTTTTGAAAAAGTAACTGAGGCAAGATCAAAAATTTTAAGTGCTCAAACAGTTAAAGAAGGTCTTGAAGCAGACAGCATCCTAACTTCAGCTTTAAAAACATTATTTGCTGTAGCTGAAAACTATCCTGAACTTAAAGCCAATCAAAACTTTTTACATCTTCAACAAGAATTAGTTGATGCTGAAGACAAAATCCAAGCCTCAAGAAGATTTTATAATGCAGTTTTAAGAGAATATCAATCTTATAAAGAATCTTTTCCAGCAAACATTATCGCCGGCTCTTTCAAATTTCCCAATTTTGAATATTATGAATTAGAATACGAAGAAAGAGAAAAAACACAAAAACCTCCAGAAGTAAAATTTTAAAATAGCCCATTTTTAATATATTCTTTATTATTTTGTAATAGAACTTGACAAATATCAAATCTTATGGTATAATATAGCCAGAAGTCTAGAAAGGAGGTGTAGTATGGTAGTGTTTGCCATGCTGTTCCTCATATTGGGCCAGCAAACACCGGATACCGCCGGGGCCATCCAGGCCCCGGCAAAGTACGAAAAGAAGGGCCCCTGGCCCGGGTGGGGGACCATCACGTTCCCACGGGAGGCGCTTGAGAGCCTCCGGGGAGACCCCGGTCCCCAAGGGCCCCAGGGACCCCAGGGACCCGAGGGTCCGGCTGGTCCGGCTGGCCCGGCTGGCCCCCAGGGTCCTCAAGGACCTCAGGGGCCACAAGGGCCTCCTGGCCCCCAAGGGCCACCGGGCCCACGTGGGCCACGTGGGCTGCAGGGCCCACAAGGGCCTCCTGGGCCACAAGGGCCGCCCGGACCACCGGGACAAATACCATGGGGTTTCATAGCTGGGCTGCTTGGGTTGCTGGTCCTCGCCCTCCTTGCGTACTTCTACGTGGGGGGACGGGGGGGGCAGTCCGCCCCCGCCCACCCGGCATATCCCTTGCTTGCCCTCGTGGAGGATACCACGAGGGAAGCGTGGGGACACGACGCTATTTCCGGCCCGACCGTGGTGGCCGGAAATAGCTTTAGGGTGGGAGCAGGGCATGCGGGCGAGGTTTTCCTCTCCCGCTCCCTGCGCCGTCAGCCAGCCCAAGCCTCAACCCCTGCTCAGGCACCTGGACCCTGATAAATTGGGGGTAGGAGGGGTTCTAACCCTTTTACCCCCACCCGTTCGATAAATATCTCCATCACGCAAGACCCGGATTCCAGGGGAGGGGTGCGGTTCCAACCCGCCCCCTCCCTTTACTCTTTTCAGAAAATAAATTTTTTTAAAAAATAAAAAATTTGTTATAATTTTTTTAAAAGGGAAAACACTCGAATTTTTAAAATTTATTTTATATAATAATGCCGGAAATGCCACGACCAAGAGAAAAAGCAAAAGATTTAATAGAAGGTTTAATAGATAAAAGAAAATTAAACATTCTTCCAGAAAGTAGACAAAGAATTATTAATAAACTTTTAGATTGTTTCAAAAAATTAAGAGAAGGAAAGGCAACTAATGAAGATGAAGAATTTATTCGTCATCTTTTCAGTACTATTGGAGGAACCGCTCAGGAAATACAAGAACCTATTATTTTAGATTTTAGACAATATGGTAGGCCTCAATTACCGGAGACTAGTAAAAAACTTAGTCAAGCTCTAAATGATTTATATTTATTACTTTTAACCTCACTTCCAGCCAAGGAGTTTAATGATGATATTAAGAAAGAAATTATGAGGATAAGAACCAATGATTTTGAAAGAATAATTGAGGTTTGGGAAAATAATCCAGAAGGTATTACTATTTCTTATGGAATTGATGAGGCATCACAAGGAGGTGAAATTACAAAAGCACTTGAAACAGCGGTTGAAACAGAGGGAGAGCAACAAGAAGCTAGAATTGAAACCGATAAAGGATTTTTATATGTTTTCAAACCAGACCATGATTTTTGGAGATCTGTTTTTCTTTTGGGAAGAGAAGAAAAGGAAGCTGAATTTAATAAAGTTTTAATGGAAGCTGTTTTAAGATTTAGACAACTTACAGAAAGATTAAGTAAGATTAAATTGCCAAAAGAAATAAGAGAGGTTATTTTAGAAAAAAATGAAGAAGAAAGAAACAAAAAACTTAGTCAGCTTTCAGAAAGAGATCAGGCTTTAGTAAGAATAATTTTAAATATCCAAAGAAATTTTTTGGAAACTTTTAAAAAAATATTGGATATAAAAAGTCATGAAAAAGAATTTTCCGCTGAAGCCTTAGAAAAATTAAATCAGGAATTAATTAAATTGAAAAAAGAAGCTGATGATTATGAAGAGGCTATTAAAAAATTAGAGGAAAGATTTGGAACAAAATATCAGCCGGACAAAGAATTAACAAAAAATTTTTTAGGGAAAATCGGCAAGTGGATAAAAGAAAAATTTCCTATAATCGGTTCAGCTTTAGGTTTTTGGGGACTGGCAATCGGTTGGTTTTTGCCTTTGTGGTTGATAAGTAGAATGTATGATCAAATCGAAAAGGGATCTTTAATCAAAAAAAGCTGATTAAAGTATAAATGAATAAAGTTTCTTGTCTTATTCCTGCTTATAATGAAGAAAAGACAATTTTTGATGTTGTGAGTAAAGTTTTTGAGTTGAAAAAAGAAAATTTGATTTCTGAAATTATTGTTGTTTCCGATGGTTCAAAAGATAAGACACCTCAGTTAGCTAAATTAGCCGGAGCTGATAAAGTTATTGAACTTTCTAAAAATATAGGCAAAAGCGGATCTTTGCTTGAAGCTATGAAAGAAGCCAAAGGAGATATTTTTTTATTTTTGGATGCCGATTTAAATGGTCTTAAAAAAGAACATATAAAATTAATTCTTGAGCCGGTTGCAAAAGATGTAGCTGATATGGTTGTTGGTTATATTAAAGATCAGTTAATGATTAATCTTTCAGGACAAAGAGCAATAAAAAGATATTTTTTAGAAAATTTAATTAAAGATGAAAAGGTTAAAAAAGCAAGATATAATTGGGAAATATTGGTAAATAGAGAAATTGAGAAACTTGGTGGTAAAATACTTTATGTGCATTTACCAAATCTTGATCACTTAAAAAAAACAAAAAAATATAAATTCCATCAAGCTTTAATTTTTAAACTTCAATTAGCATTTGGTTTTCTATGGTTCTATTTAAAAAACATTATTTCTAAACCTTAATTTTTTTCATCGCTTACTGCCATTTTTACATATAAAACCATAATTCCATCTCTCATTTCACACTTCTAACTTCCATTATTTCGGGGCAGTGGGACTCGAATACGGTAAACTCCAAATTCTATGCTAAATTGTTTATCTTTTCACTTTCGTTTAAATTTTGTGTTTATTCGTTTATTGGGTTGCCGTGGGTTCATCGCCCACTGCCCCTTTTGTATCAGCGTAAATTCTCCTGTTATTTAATCCGCGTTTATCAGCGTAAAAATCAGCGTTAATCTGTGGTGTCGGGGCAGTGGGACTCGAACCCACAACCTCCGGCTCCCAAAGCCGGTGCGCTAACCAATTGCGCTATGCCCCGTTAGATTAATTATAACATAACCACGCACCAGAACATAGTACGGTGCGAGGCTAATTTCTAAATCATAAATTCTAAACTTACATTAAAAACACTATCGTGTTTTATATATAAGTTTAAAATAATTTTTTTACGTTCGTATAATTTAAAATAAATTTAATTGAGATATAATTTATGTTATAATATAGTAATCATAGTAATCCGCGTTCATCAGTTTTGAATCTGCGTTTATCCGTAGCGATGAAAACCGCTTATTCAGTAGTGGCAGAAAATAATTTTAGAACAGTTTTATTAATGACTATTTTCTTGGGATTGGTTTTTGGTTTAGGATGGATTTTTTCTTATTTATTTGAAAATAAAGTAATTTTTTATTTTGCAGTAATTTTTGGAGTTTTGATAAATCTTTTGTCTCTTTTATGGGGAGATAAAATGGTTTTAGTTTTAACTGGTGCCAAAGAAATTAAAAAAGAAGATTTGCCAGAAGTTTATCGTTTAGTTGAGAATTTGGCTATTACTGCAGGACTTCCCAAAACACCAAAAGTTTATATTATTAATTCTTCTGCTTTAAATGCTTTTGCCACTGGAAAATCTCCTAAAAATTCTGTTGTGGCTTTGACCAAAGGAATAATTGAAAAATTAAATAAAGAAGAACTTGAAGGAGTAATTGCCCACGAACTTTCGCATATTAAAAACTATGACATTCGAGTAATGATGATAGCTACAATTTTAGCAGGAATTATTGCTATTATGGCTGATATTTTTTTGAGAATGGGATTTTGGGGAGGAAGAGATAGAGAAAGAGGCAATGGATTGTTTTTCCTTATTGGTTTTATTTTAGCTTTATTGGCTCCTCTTTTTGCACAGCTTATTGTTTTAGCAATTTCAAGAAAAAGAGAATTTATGGCTGATGCTAGTGGCGCGCTTCTTACAAGAAATCCGGAAGGACTAGCCAGTGCTTTAGAAAAAATTTCTAGTTCAAATATTCCTTTAAATACTTCACCAGCAACAGCCCATCTTTTTATTGTTAATCCCTTTAAAAATAGAAAAGGCTTTGTCTCTTGGCTTGGCAATTTATTTTCTACTCATCCGCCTGTTGAAGAAAGAATTAGAGTTCTAAGAGGTATGATTATTTAAACAGGCGGATTAACACTTGTGATATAATTATTTTATGAGCAACAAAACAACAAATACAATTACTTTACCAAAAAAGTTATTTGATTCTTTGATTGAGGCTCAAAAGAATTGGGATAGAGTGAGTAATGAACTTGAAGATTTTTTACTTTCCTTAGATAAGAGATTTATAAGAAAGATGAAAAAAGCACGAAAAGAACATTTAAAAGGAAAAACAAGGGATCTTATAAAACTTAAACAGGAATTAGAGTGACCCTATGTATCAAATAAAAACTACCCCGACTTTTGATAAAGACATCAAGAAATTAGATCGCCAGATTGCAAAGAGGATTATTCAAAAAATTGAATATTTAGCCAACCACCCAGAGCTTTTAAAATTTCCTATCAAATATTTACCAAAGGAATTGGAGGGTTTACAAAAATACCGAATTGGCGATTGGCGAGTTTATTTATGGGTTGATCACACAAAGAAAGAAATTACTCTTTATGTAGTAGAACATCGAGGGAGAGCTTATAAAAGATTTAAAAAATGAATATGACTTTATAAAATAAACGAATTAACACAAGTTGCCAAGTTAACAAACTGGAGAGTTTTAGTAAAATCTATAAAGTTCTAAAACATTTGATTAATGTGTTATAATTTAAATATAAATGAATTTAGTTGAAATCGAAAAAAGAATCATAAATTTTTGGAAGGTAAGTGAGATTTTTGAAAAGTCATTGAGGAATAATTTAAAAAAGAAAAGATTTAATTGGATTGAAGGACCCCCTTATGCTAATGATAAACCCCATATGGGACATTTTTTGACTCGTATCTATAAAGATTCAATTTTAAGATTTTTTACTATGCTTGGTTATTATGTGCCTCGAAGAGCTGGTTGGGATACTCACGGACTTCCAATTGAAAATGCTACTGAAAAATATTTAGGTATCAAAAATAAAAAAGAAATTATTGATTACGGCATTGAGAAATTTAATGAAAAATGTAAAGAATTGGTGATGAAATTTAAAGATGTTTGGGAGAAAACTGATGAAAGGATGGGATTTTGGATTGACCACAAAAATGCTTATATAACTTATGATCCATTTTATATGGAAAGTGCCTGGTGGATTTTTAAAGAAATTTATAAAAAAGGTTTGGTTTCTGAAGAATTCAGGGTCGCTCCTTATTGTCCAAGGTGTGAGACTGTTTTAGCGCAAGCAGAACTTGGTATGCCGGACGCCTACAAAGATGTTAAAGATCCAAGTGTTTATGTCAAGTTTAGAATTTCCGATAATGAATATTTTCTTGTTTGGACAACAACTCCTTGGACTTTGCCAGGAAATTTAGCCTTAGCAGTTAATCCTGAATTTGATTATTTTTTGTATGAGATAAATGGAGAAAAAATTTGGACTCATCAAAAATTAGAAGACGCAGACCTACATGGACTAAACGCAGACTTACGCGGACAATCTGTTAAATTATTAAAGACAGTGAAAGGAAAAGAACTTGTTGGAGTGAAATACGAGCCTTTATTTAATCCACCACCCGGATTTAAACCTGATAGATCACCCGGATATAAACCGGATATACCTGGTAGTTATCCGGGTAGTTTATCCGGAGAAAATCCGGGTAATTCTTCTGTTTATCAAGTCTATTCCGCTGATTTTGTTAAAGAAGATGAAGGAACTGGAATTGTTCATATTGCTCCAGCTTATGGTGAAGAAGACTTTGATTTAGGAAGGAAATATAATTTAGGTTTGATTAATTATTTAGATGAAAAAGGAATGTTTATGATCGATGTTGATGGAATAAAGACAAAAGGATTATTTTTCAAATCCGCAGACAAACCCGTTTTAGAAAATTTAAAAGAAAGAAACTTAATTTTTTCTTTAGGAGAATATCTTCACTCTTATCCTCATTGTTGGCGATGCAAAACTCCATTAATTTATTATGCAACTAAATATTGGCTCATTAAAGTTTCACAAGTAAAAGATAAAATTATCGAAAATTTCAAAAAAACAAAATGGGTGCCAGAATCAGCTGGTAATCGTTTTTATGAATGGATTAAAGAAGGTAGGGATTGGAATTTATCAAGAACAAGATTTTGGGGAATTCCTTTACCAGTTTGGCGATGTGATAAATGCAATCAAACAGAAGTTATTGGTAGTTTAAAAGAATTAACAAGTCATTTTAAAGCCAATAATAATTATTATTTGATGAGACATTGTGGAGCCCTATCAACTCAAAAAAATTTTCTTTCTTCTTATCCAGAAACAACTTTTAATCCTTTAACTCGTAAAGGTGTTTTAGATGCCAAACAAAAAGCAAAAAGTTTGAAAGGAAAAATTGATTTAATTTATGCTTCACCAATTTTAAGAGCCAAACAAACAGCCATGATTATTGCTGATGAAATTAAGGTACCTCTTTTTATTGATGAAAGATTAAGAGAAATTGATATGGGAGTTTTGCAAAATAAACCTTATGAAAAGTTTGATAAATATATTGTTGATAAAGTCACTGGTAAAAGAGATTTGAATAAAAAAATTGAAAATGGAGAAAGTTTAAATGAAGTTAAACAAAGAGCCATAAATTTTATTTTAGAACTTGAAAGAATTCATCGTGGCAAAAATATTTTAATTGTTTCTCACGGTGGTGTTTTATGGATGCTCGAAGGAGAAATGAAAGCTTTAAGTTCTGAACAAATTAGAAATTTTGAAGTCAAAAATTACGAGTTAGGAGAGATAAGAAAAGTTGATTTAATGGTTGTTCCTCGAGATGAAAGGGGCAATATTAATTTGCATCGTCCTTATGTTGATAATTTTGTTTGGCAATGTAAGTGTGGTGGTTGGTATAAAAGAATTCCAGAAATAGCAGATATTTGGTATGATTCTGGCTGCGTTCCTTTTTCAAGTTATCATTATCCATTTGAAAATAAAAAAGAAATTGATCAAGAAATTATTTTTCCTTCTGAATTTATTATTGAAGGTATTGATCAGACAAGAGGATGGTTTTATACTTTATTGGTAATAAGTACTTTAATAAAAAATAAAGCTCCTTATAAAAATGTCTTAGCTACCGGTCTTGTTTTAGATGAGAAAGGAATTAAAATGTCAAAGTCTTTAGGTAATGTTGTTGATCCTATGGAGATAATGGAAAAATATGGAGCCGATGTTTGTAGATTTTACCTTTTCTATTTAAATGAAATTGGAGACAATAAGAGCTTTAATGAAGAAGAGGTAAAGAAATTGAAAAATGAATTTTTTGATTTGCTTTTTAATGTTTTAAGGTTTTATAAGTTTTATTATGAAGACGCAAACTCACGCAGACTTAATGCAGACTTACGCAGACAATATAGATTTAATGTCTTAGATTTGTGGTTTTCAGCAAGATTGAAGGAAGCTTATCAAAAATATTATTTAGAAATGACGAATTTTAACTTACATAAAGCAGGAAGAATTTTAACTGAACTTTTAGGTGATTTTTCTCGTTGGTGGCTAAGAAGATCAAGAGAAAGATTCCAAAATCCAAAAAATAAAGATGAACTTTACTTAGCTTTAATTAATTTCGAAAATTTCTTTTATCAATTTTTGAAAATGTTAGCTCCCTTAGCTCCTTTTACAGCAGAATATCTTTATCAAGAAATTAAAAATGAATTAAGAGATAGAATTTTAGTTAAAGAAAGTATTCATTTAGAAAATTTGGGAAAACCATTAAAGCTTAATTTAAAAGAAAAAATTTTACTTGAGGAGATGGAAAAAGCAAGGGAACTTGCAAGTGAAGTTCATCGAATGAGAAAAGAAAAAGGAATTAAAGTTCGCCAGCCATTAAGATCTTTAAGTTTAAAAACAAGATTTTCACCAGAAGTTTTAGAAATTTTAAAAGATGAAGTTAATGTTTTAGAAATTAAAATTGATCCAAAGCAAACAGAAGAAATTGTTCTTGATTTTGAAATTACCCCTGAACTGAAAGAAATTGGCATTTTAAATGATTTTGTAAGATTTGTCCAAGATCTTCGGCAAGATGCAGGACTTACTCCTAAAGAAATTGTTAACCTCAGAATCGAAACCAATAAAATGTTAATGGATATTTTAAAGAAAAAAATAAAAGATTTAGAAAAAAGAACAAAAACAACATTTGCTATATTTAGTCCGCGTAAGTCCGCGTTTAGTCCGCGTAAATCTGCGTTAATAGCAGAAAAAGAATTCAATTACGAAAATTTTGGCAAAATAAAAATTGTTTTATTTAGATAATATCATGTTATAATTTAAACAAATGAAAAAAATTTTTTTACCAATTATTATAGGAAAAGAAGGAAAATGGTACGTGGCCGCTTGCCCTGTTTTAGATATTGCTACTCAGGGTAAGACTGAAAAAGAAGCAAGGGAAAACATTGAAGAACTTATTATTGAATATTTAAAAGATCCCGACACTCCAAAGCCAAACTTGAAAACATTTACTTTCCCCTCTTTAAGCTATATAGAAGTTTCAATAAAATAATGTCAAAACCAAGACCATTAAAGCAAAGAAAGGTTATTAACATTTTATTAAAAAATGGTTTTAAAGAAGTAAGAAGAGGCAAACATATTACTTTTAAAAAATATTTACCTGACGGAGAAATTTTAACAACATGGGTTCCTTATCATTCCGAAATTTCTGTTTTTGTCATTCAATATATTATAAAACAAACAAGAAAATCAAAAGAGGAGTTTTTATAATCAAAATGGATTTTGACACTAAATATAATTTAATGAAAACTGCAGGAAGAATTTTGACTGAAGTTTTGCTTAATTTAGAAAAAGAAGTTAAAGAAGGAGTTGAGCTTAAAAAATTAGATGAATTAGCTGAAGAAATGATAAGAAGTTATGGTGCCGAACCTGCTTTTAAAAATTACAAAGCTCCTTTTGCTAAAACTCCTTATCCTTATACTTTATGTATTTCTTTGAATGAAATTGTTGTTCACGGTTATCCCAAAGAAAAGGTTTATTTTAAAAATGGTGATGTGGTGAAATTAGATTTAGGTATAAAATATCAAGGAGTTTATAGTGATTCAGCTTTGACTACTTATATTGGCGAAATTAGTGAAGAGACCAAGAGTTTAATTTTGACAACTAAAAAAGCTTTGAAAAATGCTATTGAAGTTGCTTTGCCTGGAAGAACTTTAGGAGACATTGGCTGGTGCATTGAAACAACAATAGAAGATGCAGGCTTTAGGGTTATTAAAAATTTATGTGGTCATGATATTGGAGAAATTTTACATGGAGAACTTCAAGTTTTAAATTTTGGTGATCCTAGTAAAGGAAAAAAAATTTTGCCAGGAATGTTTTTTACTATTGAACCTATGGCTTCAATTTCTTCAGAAAATGCTATAAGTGATGATGATTATGTTTATAGAACTCACGATGGCAGTATAAGTGCTCATTTTGAAGCCACAATTGTTATTTTAGAAAATGGAAATGAGGTCTTAACACCAATTATCTAACTTTTTCTCCAGCAAATACTTGTTCTAAAGGGACAATCAGTACTGGTCCATTTTTTGAATCAACAGCAAGTAGCATTCCTTCACTTTTTATTCCTTTTATTTCTTTTGGCTCTAAATTAGAAACAACAACAATTAATTGTCCGATTAATTCTTCAGGCTCATATTTTTCGCCAATTCCAGCAACAATAGTTCGTTTTTCTTCTCCCAAATCAACTTGAATTTTAATCAATTTTTGGGAATTTTCAACTCTTTCTGCTTGCAAAATCTTCGCCACTCTTAAATCAATTTTTTGAAAATCTTCTAAAGATATCATGTATAATAATTATATGCTAAAACATTCAGATTTAAAACCAAAAGTAAAATTTATTTTAGAAGGAGAGCCCTGGGAGGTAATTGATTCCACTTTTATCTTTAAAGGAAGGGGGAGTTCGACTATTCAAGTAAAAATAAAAAATTTAATTAACGGAAAAGTTGTTACAAAAACTTTTCATCAAAATGATGAATTTGAAGAAGCGGAAATTGAAAGAAAAAAAGTAAAATTTTTATATTCAAAAAATAAAAAATATTATTTTCAATTAGATGATAAAAATTTTGAAATTAATGAAAGTATTTTGGGCAATAAAGCTTTATTTATTAAAAAAGGAGATGAAGTTCAAGGAATATTTTTTGAAGATAAATTAATTGGCATTGAACTTCCTTTAAAAATTACATTTAAAGTTATCTCTGCTCCACCAGGTCTTCGTGGAGGAAGGGAACAGCCAGGAACAAAACCAGTCACAATTGAAACAGGAGCAATAATTAATGTTCCTCTTTTTGTTAAAGAAGGAGATATGATTGAAATTAATACTGAAACTGGAGAATATGTGAGAAGATTAACGAATTAAAGAATTAACGAATTGCGAATTAACGAGTTTATGTGATAGAATATAATATATTATTTCCAGGGGTGGCAGAGTGGTCAAATGCACCTGGCTGTAAACCAGGCGGCCTTCGTGCCTGCGGGGGTTCGAATCCCTCCCCCTGGACATATTTTAAATATTTTTTGTTTAATATTTTTCATCAGAGGGGGAGGGTGAGAATACAGTAAACCACATATTTTTATGTGAAACTATATAATGTCGCTTTCGTTCTTGTTTGTTTACTAATCGTTTATTAGTTTGTTTCGGCTATCGCCACCGTATTCGAATCCCTCCCCCTGGACAATATGAAAAAGCTTATTGTCAATTATCAAGATATCCAAAAAGGAAACAAGGTCCCTATTTTATTCAGGAAGGAAGTATTAGAAATACCCTCCACAACTTATGGGGTCTTTTCTATCTATAAATATCCAGCAAAATTTATACCACAAGTGATAGCTTTTGTTTTAAGAGAATATGGAGAAGCTGAAACAAAGGTTTTTGATCCATTTGCTGGATATGGAACAGTAGGCTTAGTGAGCAAAATTTATGGATACGATTACGAATTATGGGATTTGAATCCTATTCTTGAGATAATACATAAAACAGCTGTTCTGGGTAAACCTAAAGTAAAATTAGAGAATTTGTTACAAATTATAGATGATATCAAAACTTCCAATAAAGAATTTATTCCTGAATGGAAGAATTTATTTTACTGGTTTCCGGAAGATTTTATCCCAGTTCTTTCTAAAACTTGGGGTTTTGTCCATTCTCTTCCTGAAGAATATAAATATTATTTCTTGATCCCCCTTTTAAAAGTAACTAAATATTTTAGTTTTTGTGATGAGAAGGTTCATAAACTACATAGATCTAGATACTCGGTTCAAAAAATAAAACATCTTTTAAAAGAAAACTGGAAGAACATTTTCTATAAAATGTTAAAAAACGAAACAGCGGTTCTTTTCAATAAGTTAAATGAATATGAAAATCTGCGCCCCCAGGTAGTGAACTATAAAATTAGAGCAGGTGTTGATACCTTAACAATGGATTTAGAAGAACCTGTAGATATTTTAATAACCTCTCCTCCTTATCTTCAAGCACAAGAATATATTAGGTCCACTAAATTGGAACTTTTTTGGTTAGGTTATGAAGAAAACTTTATAAGAAATTTGCAAAAATTAGAAATACCATACAGAGAGGTGCCTGAGATTAATATTGCCTCACCTACTTACTATAAGCTTTATCAAGAAATAAAAGAAAATCACCTAAAAAGAATTTATGCGCAATATTTTAATGCTATTTTAAGTATTTTTTCTAATCTCGGGAAAAAAGTTAGAGGTTATATGTGTATTTTTGTGGGTCCTGCAAAAATTAGAAATACACCCATCCCCATTGATGATATAATTGTGGAACATTTGAAAAATTTTGATTGGGAGCATAAGGTAACTTTTGTAGATAAAATTGTTTCAAGAGTGATGTTTGAATCAAAAATTAACCCCGCAAATAAAATGAAAGATAAAAGAATTGAAACAGAACATCTTATAATATTAAAAAACAAAAATTAAAATGATACTTTTAACCAAAACTGAACTTAATAATCCAACTTTATTTAAAAAGAAAAAAGAAGATTATATTAAATCTCTACAAGAAATTGTTCAAAAAGAATATAATATTAATTTTGAATTTGATGAGTTAGGAGACTTGTTGATTTCTGTATGTAGAGCAAATGTTTTTGATGTGGTTAGGAAATATAGGAGAAAAATGTTATTAAATGAAAAAAATGTTTTAAGATGGCTTAAAGAAAAACTTATCCCTAATACAGTGATTATGTCAATAGACGATGAAGATATAATAAAGCTGCTGCTTTTTAGTTTAGAAATTACCTATCAAATGTTAGAGGGTGGTACAAAGGCAACTATGACTCAAAAAGGTTTTAGAGAAAGAAGAAGGAGTTTCGAAGCTATTTTAGTTGATCAATTCGCAGGAAAATTTGGGGAAGTTGTGCTTAAAAAATTTTTAGAAAAACAATTTTCTGCAAAAATAGAATTAGACTGGGAAATTTCAAGGAGTATAGACCAATTTAGAAATGATATAGTTAATGCTAAAAATAAAATAAGCATTAAGACTTCTCCATCATTGGCTGGAATATGGGCAGAGGCAGACATTGGTTATGATTATGGTGTTTATGTCAAATCTTCTATGCCCAAACACATTATCTTACAATTTTTCATAGAAGTCTGTGGTTTTTCACGGCTTATTGAATTTGCAGAAGCAAGGATTTCAGATAATAAATTTAAGGATTATTTAGAAAAGATTAAAGGAAGAATAGAGATTAGTAAATGCGGAGACTTAAAAACAAAATTCAAAGGATTTATAGAAGGATATTTTAAAACCGCTGAATTTAAACCGATTAGAAAAGGCAGAGAGTTGCCATATTTAGGCGAAGTTCGTGAATCTAGATATTTAGTTCCTATCAGTAAATTACGATATACTAAAAATGATTGGGAAGATTTTCTTGTAGAGAATACATTAATTTAAATATGAAAACTGGTACCGCAACAATAACTCTTGATTATGGAAGATGTCCTAAATGGCTTTTTGAGAGAATAAAGACTCTTGGAGGAATAATGGCTGAGATTATAATTGAAGAATTTGGAACTCAAGAATTTTTGAAAAGATTATCTCATCCTGTTTGGTTTCAAACTTTTGGATCATTACTTGCTTTTGATTGGAATTCTTCTGGATTAACAGTTGTTTTAACAGCAGCATTAAAAGAAGCATTTAGAGAAAGAAATTTAGGAATTTATTTTGCTGGAGGTAAAGGAAAAACATCAAGAAAAACTCCTGATGAACTTTTGTTTATTGGTGAAAAAATTGGTCTTAATGGAGAAAAATATGCTCAAATTTCGAAATTAACAGCCAAAGTTGATAATTCTTTAATTCAAGATGGTTTTAATCTTTATCATCATTCTTTTATCATAACAGAAAAAGGAGACTGGTCGGTTGTTCAGCAGGGAATGAATACTGAAAGGGGGCTGGCAAGAAGATATCATTGGCTTATGACGCAGACTGACGCAGACTATACGCAGACCAACGCAGAAAATATCTACCCGAATAATAACCGAATAAACTACCCGAATAAAAAACCGAATAAAAATATATTCGGTCCTGATTCGGGTAATAGTTTAAGTCCGCGTGAGTCCCTGCCTTGCCGGCAGGCAGGCGCGTTCAGTCCGCACAGGTTCGCGTTTACAGAAGAGCCTCATTCAGGGATTGCTTCGGATATATTTTTGAAAAAAGTCTTAAATTTGACTTCAAAAGAAAGCAGAGAAAATAAAGAAGGAATAATAAAAGTTTTAAATGAGGAAAATAAAATTATTAAAGAAATGGAGAAAATCTTAACGAGATCAGAGAAAAATTTATTTCTTCCCGATATTGAATTTCATTGGCACCCCGTGGTCGAAGAAAGATTTGATTTGAAAAGATTAACTAAAACAGTCGAAAAAGCAAGATTTTTTAAACCAAAAACAATAGAAGAACTTTTACTTATTGAAGGAGTAGGACCAAAAACAATAAGAGCCTTGTCTTTAGTTTCAGAAGTAATTTATGGAGCTAAGCCTTCTTTTGAAGATCCAGCAAGATATACTTTTGCTCATGGTGGCAAAGATGGTACTCCTTACCCAGTTGATCGTCAAACCTACGATGAGACGATAAAAATTTTCAATAAAGCTTTAATGATTTCTAAGCAAAGAAAACTTTTTACCTAATGAAGCTCCAACGAGAATTTTTTCTTCAGCCAACATTAAAAGTTGCTCAAGAACTTTTAGGAAAATATCTTGTCAGAAACTATAAAGGAAAATTAATTATTGGGAAAATAGTTGAAACAGAAGCTTATATTGGGCCAAAAGATAAAGCCTCCCATGCTTATGCTAAAAAAGAGCAACCAAAAAAAGAAAAATTAAAAGTAATTAAACAAAATTGGGAAAGAATAAAAAACTATCTTGATGATCGTGATAAATTTATTAAAAGAATTTTAAAGCTAAAAAATGCTAAAGTGACAAAAAGAAATTTAGCTGAATATTTAAAGGGAGGACACATTTACATTTATTTAGTCTATGGAAATTATTATCAATTAAATATTACTACTTATAAAGAAGGTTATCCTGAATGTGTTTTGATAAGAAGTTTAGAGCCTATTAATTTAAAAGAAAATCCTAAAGGTCCTGGAAAGCTTTGTCAATATCTTAAATTAGATTCTTCTTTTTGGGGAGAGGATGTTTGCCAAAGTAAAAGAATATGGCTTATGAATGGAGAAAAAATAAATAAAAATGATATAATTAAGGCAAAAAGAATCGGCATTGATTATGCTGGTGAATCCGCCAATTTGCTTTGGCGTTTTTATATAAAAAATAATCAATGGGTCTCGAGGAAATAAACGGACACGAACTAACACGAACTAAAAACGAACCAACACGAACCATTAAAATAGACGAACCAATGCGAACTGAAAACGAACTAATCGAACTGTGTAAGATTTTAAAAGAAAAAGATAATTTTGTTTTGGCTACTCATTTAAATTATGATCCTGATGCTTTAGGAAGTTTAATTTCTTTAGGCATTATTTTAAAAAAATTAAATAAAAATTTTTTTATTTATTTTGAAGAGGAAATTCATTCTCAATTTCAATTTATACCTTTAAAAGAAAAATTAACAAAAAATTTTAATCAAAATTTTGATATCGCTATTGTTTTAGATTGCGATAGACTTTCAAGAACAGGAGAAAATTTTTACTCTACTTTAAGAAATAAATTTACTATTTTGATTGATCATCACCAAACCAACTTAAAGGATGCCAATTTTAATTTAGTAATGGAAACAAATTCTACTTCAGAGATAATTTACTATTTAACCAAAGAATTAAATATTGATTTTGATCAAGATTCGGCAACCACACTTCTTCTAGGAATTTTAGGAGATACGTTGATATTAACGGTAGAGATGGAAAAAGAAAAACTTTTGAAAAATTTCGAAATTGTTAAAAATTTAATTGAAAAAGGAGGAAATTATAATTTAGTAGTTGAAGCCCTAAAAAATAAAAACTGGAATGAGTTTAGGGATATTTTAGAATGGAGCAGTAAAGCTAAATTAGAAGATAGTATTTTGTTTCTTTTAATAGATGAAAAAGAAGATAATTTAGAGGGAATAGCAAATTTTTTAAGTCAAGTTCGTAAGGCAAAAATTGTTGCTGTTTTAGAGAAAAGAAGTAAAGGAGTAAAAATTAGTTTAAGATCAAAAAATGATATTAATGTTGGTTATTTGGCGAAAGAATATTTTAATGGCGGAGGGCACAAGAATGCTGCTGGAGGCTTTTTAGAAATGGATATCGGCTCAGCCAAAAATTTTGTTTTAGAAAAATTAAAGGAATATTTAAATAATTTGGTATAATTAAATTATGGTTACCAAAACAGAGGAAAAATTATTCAAAGAAATACAAGAAATAAAAAAAGAAACAAAAATTTTAAAGGATTTAATTTTCCTTTTACTAAAAGATCCAGAAGGAGAATATAGAAAAACATTTATTAATCGTATTCAAAAAAAAGCCAAAGCAAAACCCCGGTATGTTTTTACCAATAAGAAAGACTTTTTAAAGCAAATCCGTTCTTAAATGAAAATAGTTTATTCAAAAGATTTTATCAAGTCAGTTAAACGAACTCCTAAGCAAATTCAAAATAAGTTAGGAGATCTAGTAGAAATTCTTCAACAAAATCCTCTTCATCCTAAGTTGCACTCCAAACCTCTTGTAGGTAAATTAAAAGGATTCTATTCTTTTCGTATAACTCGTAACTGGCGCGTGATTTTTAGTTTCCTTGATAGCGAAACCATCTTTCTAATAGATATTGCTCATAGAAAAGATATTTACAGAAAATAATATTTATTAATAAATGATCATTAAAAATTTTAAAAGTTTGGCTTTAAATAAAGAAAGGAGGATTGCTTTAGAAATTGTTGAAGCGGGTCTTTCCGCTTTGGATTATGAAAAGATTGATTTTGAAAAATATTTATATCAACACGAATCAACACGAAACAACACGAACAAAAATATCTATCTTTTAGGTTTTGGGAAGGGATCGGCAAAAATTGCTGATATTTTAAGAAAAAAAATTAAATTTAAAGAAATTTATGTTATTGATGTTAAAGGAAGATACTTTAAAGGAACTCATCCTTTGCCTTCAAGAAAAAATTTTCTCTTTACTAAAAAAATAACTGAAAGGTTTCAAGGAAAATTAACAAAAGACGATTTAGTTATTGTTTTGGTTTGCGGTGGAGGTTCAGCCATGCTTGTTTATCCAAATATCCCCCTTAAAAAATATATTCAAGTTAATCAAGAACTCTTAAAATCAGGAGCCAATATTTATGAAATGAACACAATAAGAAAACATTTAGATTTAGTTAAAGGTGGTGGACTTTTAAAAATTCTTTATCCAGCCAAAGTTATTTCTTTTATTTTTTCTGATGTTCCTGGTAATGATTTAAGTTTTATTGCTTCTGGCCCAACTGTAAAAGATAAAACAAACATTGCTGATGCTTTGAAAATAATTAAAAAATATAAATTAAGAAGTGTTAAAAAAGAAGATCTGATCGAGACACCAAAAGAAGAAAAATATTTTAAAAATGTTTCTAACATTTTGGCTTTGAGTAATTTGACAGCGCTGAAAGCAATGAAGGAAAAAGCAGAAAGTTTAGGACTTAAAGCAAAAATTTTAACTGACAATTTGAAAGGAGATGTTAAGGATGTGGCTAAATTTTTATTTCAAGAAATTAAAAAAAGCAAAGAAAAAATTTTAATTACTGGTGGTGAGACAACTGTAAAAGTAAAAGGGAAGGGGAAAGGTGGAAGAAATCAAGAATTAGTTTTGTGGTTTTTAAAGACGCTGACTTACGCAGACTCTAATTTCTTAATTATTTCTCTTAATTCTGATGGTTGGGATAATACTGAGTTTGCAGGAGCCATTGGTGATAAAATAACATTAGAGAAAGCAGAGAAATTAAAATTAGATATTGATAAATTTTTGGAAAATAATGATAGTTTTCATTTTTTTAAAAAGACAAAAGATGGAATTATTACCGGAAGACTGCCAATCAATGTTGCTGATTTGATTTTAGTATGGAAAACATAAAAAATAGATTTGAAGAAGGAAAAAGATTAGATAGGGGAGAAAAGTTAGTTATTGAAAGTTTGCCTAATAAGAGAATTTACAACCCATCGGCGCTATTTAAGATTGGAGAGAATTTTCATTTATTTTGTCGAGTTGAAGATAGAATAAGTAATCTTTCAGAGACAAGACTTTTTCAGAAAAAAGGAAACAAGTGGATTTTAGTAAAAAATTCTCCAATTTTTAATTTAGAAGATCCGTTTATAACTTTTTTAAATGATGGTATTTTATTTGGAGGAGTTTATGTTGAATGGGAAAATGGAAAGGTAAAATTTTTGAGAACAAATTTTTATTATGGAAAAGATATTTTTGCTCTTGATCCACAAAAACCATTTGTTCAAGGACCACTAAATATGAAAGATATAAGAATAGTTCAATTAAAAAATGGCTTGGGGGTTTTTACTCGACCACAAGGAGGAGAATTTCTAAGAGGCAGAATTTGTTATTTAGAAATAGAAAAAATTGAAGATTTAAAAAATGAAAAAATTTTTTCTCGGGAAAGATTAATAGATTTACCTTTAGAAGATAAAGAATGGGTTGGCACTAACGATGTTTATTTATTGGATGATGATCATTTAGGGATTTTAGCTCATTTTGCCTTTCAAGATAAAGATGGCAATTTACATTATCAAGCCATAACTTTTGTTTTTAATCGAAAAAATTTTAAAGTAAAAAGTTTAAGAATTATTGCTAGAAGAAGGGATTTTCCTTTGGGCCCACTTAAAGATAAAAGATTAGAAGATGTTGTTTTTCCAGGAGGTCTTTGGAAAGAGAAAGATTATTATTTACTTTATTGTGGTTTAAGCGATGAAGAAGTTGGCGTTTTAAAAATCAAAAATCCTTTTGTGATATAATAAAAAAATGATTGAAGAACTTCACGAGGGAAAATTAAAATTTTTAGAAGAAAAGGCAAATGAGATAAGACAATTAATTATTGATATGCTTGTTAATGCTGGTTCAGGTCATTCTGCTGGGCCACTTGGAATGGCAGACATCTTTTCAGCTTTTTATTTTCATATTTTAAGACATGATCCTAAAAATCCTGATTGGCCTGATAGAGATAGATTAATTTTATCTAATGGTCATATTTGTCCTGTTCGTTATGCTGCTATGGCGCTCGCAGGTTACTTTCCAATCGAAGAACTTAAAACTTTAAGAAAAATTAACTCTCGTCTTCAAGGTCATCCTCATAGAACTGCTCTTGGTGGAGTTGAAACAACCTCAGGCCCACTTGGTGAAGGAATTTCCCAAGCCATCGGTATTGCTTATGCAGGAATTTTAGATAAAAAAGATTATCATGTCTATTGCATTACTTCTGATGGTGAGCATCAAGAAGGAAATACTTGGGAAGCTTATATGTGGCTTGGTAAAAATCCTCTACCAAATTTAACAATTATTATTGATAGAAACTATATTCAAATTGACGGAATAACTGAAGACGTAATGCCACTTGAGCCATTAAAACAAAAATTAGAAGCATTTGGTTTACATGTTTTAGAAGTTGATGGTCATAATATTAGAGCTTTTGTTGATGCGGTACGAGAAGCACAGTCAGAGTGGAGAAGAACATCAGTTATTATCGCTTATACTATTCCAGGAAAAGGAGTAAGTTTTATGGAAAAGAAATTTGAATGGCACGGCAAACCTCCAAACAAAGAAGAAGCAAAAAAAGCATTAGAAGAACTCCGAACCCTTGGAGGAAAAATAATTAGTGAGCATCAATAACAACACTAAACCACACGAAAACAAAACACGAAAATACACGAAAATTTTAAATACACGAAAACACACGAAAATTATATTTCGTGTTGTTTCGTGTCCATACTTGCTAAATTACACTAAAATACACGAAAAAAATCCAAATACACGAAAACACACGAAAAACTTTCGTGTTATATAACTTTCGTGTTTTTTGTGCTTATACTCATTTTTTCGTGTTTTTTTGTGTCATTATATTTCGTGTTGTTTCGTGTCCAATTTGCTTTCTTTTTCGTGTTTTTTCGTGTCCATAATCATTTTTCGTGTTTTTTAGTGTCATCATAATATTCGTGTTGTTTCGTGTTTATATCCATTTTTCGTGTTTTTTAGTGTTATTATATTTCGTATTTTTTCGTGTCTTTTGTGGTATAATAAAAATAGAAATGACTGATTTAGTAAAAAGAAAACAATTTTGGGTTGCTTTTATATTGATTGTCTTTTTATTTTTTATCATTTTTAGGTCTCAAACAAAGGCTGATCTAGCTTATTTTTATCCGCAAACTTGTTTAGGAAGTTTTGTAAATCCTGAAAAAGCACAAGGAGAAATGGAAGTGGATAACCCCGATTTGATTAATGAGTTAAATTCTGCTGTTTATTATAGCGGTTTTAAAGAAATTTATTGTGGAAATTTTCAAGGACCGATTAAAGAAGGAGAAATTAAAAAAGTTACTTTACATTTTAATTGGGTAATTACAAAAGAATTAAAAGAAAAACCAGTTATTGAATCAACAGGTTCAGAAAGTTTAATTGAAAAAATCATCCCTTCCAAAACAATTGAAATCAATATTGGGACGTCGGACGTCCAAATAAATGATACACTAAACAACACGAACACTAATGATACACTAAACAACACTAATAATACGAATACCAACGAATCACAAACAGCAACGAGTTCTCAGATTTTTAAATTTATTAATTTTGTTTTTGCTCAGGAAGAAACACTAAACAACACTAACAATGAAGAGACACGAAACAACACGAAAACAGATGAAACACTAAACAACACAAACACAAATGAAATAAACACGAATGGCAACGAATTGGGAGCTTCAACTCAAACTCAAACAACATCCACTTTCGCAACACCATCAAAAACTCTTTTTGATATTCACTACACTTTAGATGGCCAAAATTGGAATTATTTAGGAAGCGTTAATGAAAACAATTGGCAAAACTTAACTTTTGACATTTCTGTAAATAACTGGCTCGACATCTCAAAAATCCAAATTAAAATAAATTCATATCCAGATACAGATTATTATCTTTATTTAGAATCAATGTGGTTTGAGGTGGAGTATGAAAATCCGCAAGCAACATCAACTTTTCAAACCTTAACTGGCGAAATGGTTGGTACAATTATTTCACCTTTTATAAGTAATGAAACTGCAACCACGACTCAAGAAGAAGGTAATAGCGCAGAAACATTACAAATTATCGAGCCAGAAGAAGAAACTACTACAGTGGAAGAGGCCGTCCAAGTAACTACTACAGAGGAATCTAAACCTATCTTCCAGGAGCCATTAAAAATAAGAAAATTTGAGAAAATGATAAATATTAAAAATCTCGATGATCTTTCTTGCTCTGCTGACCAATTTTCTGTAAATATTAAAGAAGGAGAAACAAAATTTGTTAATATTAAATTATCTGGTCAAGGAATAAAAAATTTAGAAATAGGAAGCCTTCCTGATGGCATTGATATTATTTTTGCAGAAAATAATGATTATCAAATTTTTACTAATAAAGATATTGTGCAAATTAAAATTTATCGTCAAAAGGGCTCTGAGAGGGGAAATTTCTCTATACCGATAATATTCAATTCAAGAAGCTCAACTATTATTTGCCAAATCAACATCATTACAAATTAAAAATATGGCGACGTCGGACGTCCCCATATTCAATACTAGAAGAGTTATAATATAAAGCATGGAAATATACCATATTTTAAATAGAGGAGTTGATAAAAGAAAAATATTTCTTGATAAAGAGGATTATTTAAGATTTATCCACGATTTATATGAATTTAATGATGAAGAGCCGGCAGAAAAAGTTTATTACTATTTCAATAAATATAAATATGGGGACGTTGGACGTCCCCATATTGAGCGGAAGAAGAGGAAGAGGATTGTGGATTTATTGGCTTTTTGTTTGATGCCGAATCATTATCATTTGCTTTTAGTTCCTAAAAAACCTGAATGTTTGACATTATTTATGAAAAAATTA
>Ga0272449_1001017_pt1 | contig 30562 bp, 28 predicted proteins | sample YNPCB0241_FD_198679 | JGI IMG/M metagenome (GOLD analysis project Ga0272449, IMG submission 198679) | Hot spring sediment microbial communities from Yellowstone National Park, WY, United States - YNP-CB-024-1 | ecosystem: Environmental > Aquatic > Thermal springs > Hot (42-90C) > Sediment... | reverse complement strand
ATACGCCACATACAGACTTCTCCCATCCCCTGTCACTCCAATACTCACTGGCTCCCCTATCCCTCCCTGAACCCCACTCAAATCTAATATCCTCCTTATTGTATTTCCATCTGGTAGATACTTATAGACCTTATCCCCGCTCAGGATATACACATTCCCATCCCCATCCCTCTTCATACTCTTTATTTCAGACGGAAATCTTATCTCTCTCCCATCCCTTAAGTCCTCAGTTGGCTCTACCTCTCCCATTCCCGCAACTGCCCTCATCCCCATATTGTTCTGTATCTCCGTCATTACATAATACCTGCCTCCTCCACTTATCCTCCCAACAACAACCTCGTCATTCTCAAACTGACTCTCAACTGGTGCACTCTCCCCATCTCTGTATATCCTCAAATACCCACTCTCACTACCTCCTGCATCGAGTAACTCCCCAATATATCTCATCCTCAACTCAGCATCACTCCTCAGTCTCGCCCCACCAAGGTCTACCTCTATCCCTCCACCCGCTATCACTCCCAACCTATTATTAGTACTCACTCCCCACCTCTTTATCTTTACCTCCGTATCCCTATCAAGACTATTCGCCCTTATCCTCAACTCTACATCCTTATCAAATTCAGCCATTACTATCCCGCCCTCACTCGCCTTCACCTTCCCATCTCCTATTACCCTCAGATTCTCATACCTGACCTTCCTCGTAACCCTATTATTCCCACTCTCTGCTACTATCTCTACCTCATTTATCCCGGCTTTCAACGGATATCCCCTGACTACATATCTCCCCCTACCCACCTGCGTGGCTATATAATTCCCCACTCTCACTCCAACCCCCTCTCCTCCACTCACTCCAACTACTATGTTCGTATTGCTGCTATACAATATCACCTCCCCATCCTCTGGCTGAACTGAGGTAATCGATATACTCACCTCTTCAGGCAAATCCACACTGAAACTCACCGATTTGTTACTGCACCTACTCTCGCTATCACATACATCTATCTTAAGTGTATAATTACCCTCACCAAGACTCACTGAGCCATTGTAATTACAGTCAGTTACAAGCAGATTACAACTCTCACTCAGACTACTTCTTACATCCTTTACCCCACCACCACTCGAGACTACCTTAACACTTAGACTTGATTTATCAATCTTTGATGTCCCATTGGATTTTACTTCAAAGGATATGTCTACATTACTACTATTTATCTTCTCACCATCATTAGGTTTGCTCACCACAATATCAGGTGCGGAGCAAGACATACTACCCTCTGTTTGATACCCTGATAATATTATAATCGAAACAAACATAATAAACAATGAAATAATTGAAAGATATGTTTTCATATCACACCTCTATTGAAAATTTGTTTTTGTTTGATAAGAATATGTTTTGAAAATTTATCGATTCTCTCTCTGAAAATATATTTCTGATTGATTGGGAGAAATTTGGGTAAACTACACGATAGATAGATAGATAGATAGATAGATAGATAGATAGATAGGTGTGCAGAAAATCAGATTTTCGTTCTCAAACCTCAAAAAAGATCCCCTCCTGAGGTTTGCTACGATTTAATTATACACATTTTGAGGTTGCGGTGCAAGAAGAAAATTTTTCCCTATTCTGCCTTTAGAAATGGCATAAAAATATAATGCCTCCTCTTGAATTTTTGGTTTAACACCTGTTGAGTGAATCCTAAAAGGCGGATGTATGTAAAGGTATGTTTGAGGGTGGAGAGATTTAAGGAATACTTGAAGATAAGTGAGAGGATAGAGGGATTACAATTAGTAGTTTATACTTCAGGAGTGGACACATCCTGAGTAAAGAAAATAAATTTGGGTCATAGAGAAAAGGAGATAATGTAATGGGGGATAGGGGGGTATATTTATCTTCTTGAAAATTTGATTTTTTGTAAGGTTGTAAATGATAAAATGTGGTAGGAATTTGGGTATTTAAGTTGAATATGAAGCCTCATAGATGCTAATTACATAGATAAACCCAATTTCATGCCACCTAAACATTTTTTTATTTTCTATCGGCAATTTTGGGTTATGCCAATTGATTTATTTTCAAATTAAGCAATCCAGCAGTTTCACATAAGGATTACGGCGAATTGTGAGGGAATTGAGGGGGAAACAAACGAGTAATTGAGAATCTCATCTGAAATATGAGATTATGGAATAGATGTCGGTGCGGATGCCAAACCTGATTAGGATTGTATCGAAGACAAGTCCAAGCAGGAATAAGAGACCGAATCTACGATTGAAGAAGAATGCCACTGCCACAAGCCAGAGGGGCCAGACATCGGGTGGGCATATCTCAGGACGGGTCTCGGGCTTCGGACTCAGGTATGCCTCAATGGATTTTTTCAGCACATTCAGACTGAACAGTACAATCAACATTAAAACAGAGAAATATCCACTTATTACAAGGTAAATAACGAGTAATATCTCCAGAATCATCATCACAATCACAGCCCTTCGGGAGGCGGCCTCTCCAATTAATACCGGCAATGTCCTTATCCCTTTTGCCTTATCCATAGGATACTTATCTATATGTTTCCCGAAGAGGACTGTCGTGGTACCTATGGCATAGGGGAGAGATGCAATTATGGCGTTATAACTTATCTGCCCGCTCACTATATAATATGTTCCACCCACCATAAGAGGACCCCATACCAGAAGGACCGCCACCTCTCCGAGCCCGATATACTTCAACGGGAATGTATAGAAGAGAACAAAGAATGCCCCTGCAAGCAATAGATAGAGGGCGATACTCCCCCGAATATAAACAAAGAAGAGGCCGATCAGAAGGGCAGATAGCCCCGTTACTCCCAGATAAGTAAAGAACTCACCCCTTGACATAAGATTCTGCTCGAGGGGATGGGGCCCATACTGAGTCCTGAAATAGTTATCTCTGTCTACACCCTTAATAAAATCGGTAAAGTCATTTACCATATTATTTGTGGCGTGGGCAAGAATCAACCCGATAGTACATAAAGAAAAATACCACAGGTCAAAGAGCCCATCCCTGATGGCGAGCAATCCCCCTATCGCCGAGGAGGTAAAGGTCATTACAAGCACTGCCGCACGGGTGATTATCAGCCACTTTGAAATAAAGTCCAGTCTCTCAAACTCCCCCCTCTCCATTCGGGGGATTACGAGGAGAGCCTTCTTCCACATCGAGGGGTTCATAAAATCATCTCTTCTTCCCCGGCGACTTTATGTATCTTCCGATTATCGGTTTGAGCCTCTTATACACCTTAGAGGTGATATTCTTCTCGGAGGTTACTATGGAGTTTGAAAGGGCATTATTGCAGGCACATACCTCATCCGGGTTTATCTCTGTAATAACCCGCTTCAATACCCTCTTTGCATTCTCCACATTCTTCTTCATTATCTCGATGACCATAAGGGCATTTACATCCTCGGAGTGTTCATACCAGCAGTCATAATCGGTAGAGAGTACCAGTGTGGCATAGCAGATCTCAGCCTCCCGTGCGAGCCTCGCCTCAGGGAGATTGGTCATACCTATCACATCCACACCCCATTTTCTGTAGATCTCCGATTCGGCCCTCGTAGAGAAGGTAGGTCCCTCTATACAGATATAGGTACCACCCTCGTGAACTACCACATTTTCCTCTCTGGCGGCGTGGGCGAGTTTGTGGGCAAGGGATTTGCAGACCGCATCGGCAAGGGATACATGGGCAACGATCCCGTCCTCGAAAAAGGTACGGTGTCTCATAATTGTGCGGTCAAAGAATTGATAAGGGACCACCATATGAGATGGCTCTATATCCTCCTTCATAGAACCAACGGCGGATACAGAAATCAGTTTGGTGACACCAAGGAGTTTGAATCCGTATATATTCGCACGGTAATTTATCTGATGGGGCGGAATGGTATGTCTCCTGCTGTGTCTTGCCAGAAATGCCACCTCCACACCATTCAATTCACCGATAATGTAACTGTCCGAGGGCTCTCCGAATGGTGTCTTCAACTTCTTCTCGGACTTTACCTTGAGCCCCTCGATCTGATACAATCCGCTCCCACCAATTATCCCTACTATCTTCTTCATTTCTTCCCCTCCTCTATGGTCGCAAGTTGTCCACAGGCTCCCATAACATCCTGCCCTTTACTCGCCCTGATGATGGCGGTTACATTGTTATCAACGAGAATCCTCAAAAGCTTCATCATCAATTCCTTAGAGGGCGCCTCATAGGGGCAGTAAGGATTAGGATTATAAGGTATTAAATTAACCTTCGCCGGAAATGTGGATACGAGCCGCACCATTCTCTTCATATCCATAACAGAGTCATTCACATCCCTTATCACTACATATTCAATAGTGATCCTGTCGCCCCTCTTTACAGGCAGTTGCTGTGTGGTGTCTATCAACATCTGGATTGGATATTTATTATTTATGGGCATCAGTTTGCTTCGCACCTCGTCCGTCGTGGCATTCAGGGAGACAGCGAGTTTGGCATTCACCTCGTGAATAAACTTTATCATCTCAGGAACGAGCCCTACTGTAGATACGGTTACATGCCTGTGAGAGAAGCCATATCCCTCAGGGTGAGTGAGTATCTCCACCGCCCTCACCACCTCTCCTAAATTATCAAGGGGCTCACCCATACCCATAAATACCACATTCGTGATCAAGCCTTTGTGAGGAGACCTGTACTTCTGAGGTGTACCTGTCCTCTCTGCCTCCATCGCCCTCAGGTCAGCGGCAATTGCCCTCACCTGATCCACGATCTCGTCCGTACCCAGATTCCTCTTGAACCCCATCTTCCCCGTCAGACAGAAGTCACAACCCATCTTGCATCCAACCTGCGTAGAGACACAGATCGTCTGCCTGTTCTTCTCCGGGATATAGACCGATTCGATGTAATCTCCTGCGGGCGTCTTGAATCTGTATTTTATACTCCCATCCTTTGAAATCAGCCTTTTGTCTATCTCGAGACGGGTGATGGGACCATATTCTGCCATCATGTCTCTGAGTGACCTCGGGATATCTGTCATCTCATCGAATGAGAGGGCCCCTTTGTAGTGCAACCACCTGAAAAACTGAGAGGCCCTGTATCTCGCCACTCCCTTGGCATTTATAATCCTTTCTATCTCCCTGAGGGTCATTGCCTTCAGGTTCCTCCTCTCCATAATAGAAGGCGGTCTTATCATCGACGGTTTCATAGCACTACCTCTTCACAATCTCTATAGTTGAAAAAAAGTAAGATATCTCGTATTTTGCCGATTCTACCCCATCAGACCCGTGAACAGTATTACACTGCAGGGACTCTCCAAAATCACTCCTTATTGTTCCCTTCTCTGCCCTGGCAGGGTCTGTGGCCCCCATAAGCCTGCGGTATCGCTCTATGGCATTCTCTCCCTCCAGGACGAAGAGCACCACGGGCCCGCTCGTCATATAGTTCACAAGGTCATTAAAAAACGGCTTCCCTCTATGTACATAATAGAAGCCCTCTGCCTCATCCCTTGAAAGGTGTCTCATCTTGAGGGCAACGACCTTCAGCCCGGAGTCTTCAATCCTTTTGAGTATCTCCCCCATCAGACCTCTTCTCACACCGTCAGGTTTGACGATCCCCAGTGTCTTCTCTATCATCTCATACCTCCCGCTCAAATCTTATTTACCAGATTTACCCCTGCATAGAATGCCTTTTTGTTCAGTTCCTCAGTACCTCGAGGCACCCTCTTTATGAGTGCCTTCTCGGCGCTCTCCACCTTTACTATCCCTGAGAGTCCTACGATCGCCCCGAGAGAGACTATATTTATCACCATTGCCTTCCCTATTCCCTTGATAGCCGTATCATTTAAGGGCAGACCTATCAATTTGTAATCTCCCTCAACGGGTGAATGGACGAGGGTCGAATCGTACAGCACCGTACCACCCTTCTTTACCTCTTTTGTATATCTGTCAAAGGACTGCTGGGTGAGAGTGAGGAGAAAATCCACATTATAGGCCTTTGGATAGTCAATCTCCCCATCGGATATTATTACATCCGATTTACTCATACCGCCTCTCGCCTCAGGTCCATACGACTGGGACTGTACTGCGTTTTTGCCCTCATAAATTGCCGCCGCCTCTCCGAGGATTATCCCCAGAAGGATGAGCCCCTGTCCACCCGAACCAGAAAGTCTGATTTCATATCTCGATGGCATAGCTTGTGCTCCTCTATTTGTTCTTTAGTCTCTGTATCATACTGGCATACTCTTCACAATACTCAGGTTCAATTACATCTTTGAATATCCCCACCACTATCTTGCCCTTGAGTTCCTCTGGTTTTTTGTCCTTCGCAAATGAGACATTCACAGCGTTGTTCTTCATATAATTGAGCATATCCACTGCGCTCTTATACCTCTGTTTATTGCGCCTCCCATAGGCAGTATAACAGGCCGATACGGCATCTATGACAGAGAAGCCCTTGTGCATAAGACCCGCGTATATATAACTCTCCAGTTGCTGGATATGATAACTGGTGGCGCGGGCTACAAATGTCGCACCCGCCCCGATTGCCAGATTCACTACATCCACTGGTTGACCGATGGAGCCATATACACTCGTAGAAGATATATCGCCTTCGTAAGTCGTCGGGGACCTCTGCCCGCCTGTCATACCGTAGATGTTGTTGTTCAGGACAACGAGCGTTATATCAATATTCCTATTGCAGGCGTGGATGAAATGGTTCCCGCCTATAGCAACGGCATCCCCATCTCCAGCGACTACTATCACCTTGAGTTCGGGGTTGGCGAGTTTTACACCTGTTGCAAATGCCAGTGCCCTGCCGTGAGTTGTATGCAGGGTATTGAAATCCAGATAGCCGGGCATTCTGGAGGCACACCCTATCCCTGAGACCACAACTACCTTATTCTTATCAAACCCCGCCTTGTGAATCGCCCGTATCAATGCCTTTGTGACGATCCCGTGGGTGCAGCCGGAGCACCATATATGCGGCATCATCTTCTCACGCAGATATTCGTGATAATTTACTCCCATAGATTCACCTCTTTATCATCTCTCTCGCCCTCTCAACAATGGAGAGAGGGGTGATAGGTTCACCGGAGGAATCGAACAACCCATCCACCTTAATCCCCATACAACCGAGTACCCTCTGGACCTCGAAGACCATCTGCCCTAAATTCATCTCCACCACAAGGACATTCTTCACATTCTTACAAACCCTCCTGAGGTCCTCCTCCGGGAATGGCCATATTGTCAGAGGCCTGAAGAGCCCCGCCTTTATACCCTCCTCTCTTAAGTGCCTGATAGCCCCCTTTGCGGAACGGGCAGCACCGCCGATGGCAAATATTACAAGCTCCGCATCATCGCACATATACAGTTCATTCTTAAGTATCCTGTCCAGATTCTTATATATCTTCTCGTGCATCCTCACATTCATCCTGTGCACCAGTTCCCCGCTCTGAATCGGCAAACCCTCTTCATTGTGAGAGAGCCCGGTTACATGATATCGATAACCCTCTCCAAAATTTGCCATTGGTGGAACTCCGTCCTCATCCCCCTTGAAGGGCTTATACTCCTCTGGTTTGCAGTTGGGCTTCTTTCTGTTGAATATGGGGATCTCCCCCTCCTGCGGGATGACTATCTTCTCCCTCATATGCCCTATAATCTCATCGCTCAAGACTATCACAGGGGTCCTGAACATCTCAGCTAAATTAAACGCCCTCACTGTCTCGGTGAACATCTCTGAGACGGAGGATGGGACCACAGCAATTATGGGATGGTCTCCGTGGGTCCCCCATCGCGCCTGCATAATATCTCCCTGAGCAGGTGATGTGGGGAGGCCGGTGGAGGGACCACCTCTCTGAACATTCACAATCACACAGGGTACCTCTGTAATACAGGCATACCCCAGATTTTCGAGTTTGAGGGACATTCCGGGCCCGGAGGTCGCAGTCATAGACTTTTTACCTGCAAGGGAGGCACCTATGAGTGCAGCCATTGCCCCTATCTCGTCCTCCATCTGTATAAATACACCATCCACCAGAGGGAGTTCCTCTGAGAGCATCTCTGCAATCTCTGAAGACGGGGTTATAGGATACCCCGCAAAGAACCTGCAACCTGCATATATCGCTCCAAGGGCACAGGCCTCATTCCCCTGAATAAATCTTACATCCGCCATACTACTCGCTCTCCTTTGTTTCTACCTTTTGTACCTCTATTGCAAAATCTGGACATCTCAATTCACACAACATACACCTTGTACACTCCGAGAGGTTTACCACTATCGCCTTCCCTCTCTCCATAGACAAAACCTTCTTTGGACAAAATACCACACAGTACTCACACCCCTTACACCACTTTGTGTTGATGATAATCTTCGTCTTTTCATTCTCGTATGTTGTGATATCCCCTTTTACCTCTTTTTTAAAATCTCCCATACCGTATCTCCAATCATTGAAGGGTTCTCGACTACCCTGATCCCTTTTGACCTCAGATACTCCATCTTGCTCTGTGCTGTAGACCTCTTCCCTGATATAATCGCACCTGCGTGCCCCATCCTCTTCTCCGGCGGGGCGGTTGCACCGGCGATGAAAGAGACCACGGGCTTTTTGAAATGCCTTGCGATATAATCTGCCGCCTCCTCCTCCGCATTCCCTCCTATCTCACCAATCATAACCACACACTCAGTCTCATTATCATCTTTAAAGAGTTCCAGCAGGTCTACAAAGGTACTCCCCACAATCGGGTCTCCACCAATACCTATACAGGTTGTCTCACCAATCCCGAGGTTTGTCAACTGATATACAGCCTCGTATGTAAGTGTACCTGATCTGGATATGACTCCGACCTTCCCCTTTCTGTGTATATACCCCGGCATAATCCCAACCTTACACTCCTCTGCGGTTATTATACCCGGACAATTAGGACCAATGATTCTGACCCCTTTACCCCTTAAAGAGTATTTCACCCCCAACATATCTGAGGGCACGATACCCTCGGTGATGACAACAATAAGTCTTATACCCGCCTCCGCCGCCTCAAGTATGGCATCAGGTGCAAACCTTGCAGGGACGAAGATTATAGAGGTGTCAGCATCGGTCTTTCTTACAGCCTCACTCACTGTATTGAAGACTGGAACTCCCTCTACCGTCTGTCCTCCCTTTCCGGGCGTAACACCCCCTACCACCTTCGTGCCATAGGCGAGCATCTGAGCTGTGTGAAACTTCCCGTTCTCTCCGGTTATCCCTTGAACAATCACCCTCGTATTTCTACTTATTAGAATTGACATATCCAACCTCTCTAAAGTGCAAGTTTTACAATGGTCTCTGCTGCCTCTGCCATCGTCTTTGCATAAGTGAGTTTTATACCCGAATTCCTGATCAGTTCCCTTGCCTGTTCAGCGTTGGTACCCTCGAGTCGTACCACGAGGGGGACATTAATCCCCATCTCGGAGACCGCCTCAATTACAGACTGGGCTACCACATCACACCTCACTATACCACCGAATATATTCACCAGTATCCCCTTGACCTTCGGGTCCGATAGAATCAACTTGAACCCCTCTGCTATCGCCTGTTTACTGGCCCCTCCTCCTACATCGAGGAAGTTGGCGGGCTCACCGCCGTAATACTTGATGATATCCATAGTTGCCATTGCCAGGCCGGCGCCGTTTACAAGACACCCGATATTCCCATTTAAGGATATATAGTTTAGATTGAACTGATGGGCGATCCTCTCTCTCTGATCCTCCTCATCTGCATCCCTCATCTCTGAGAGTTCCTTCTGCCTGAAGAGGGCATTGTCCTCCACATTTATCTTTGCGTCCACGGCCAGCAGTTCATTACTCTGGGTTATTACAAGGGGATTTATCTCCACGAGGGAGAGGTCCTTCTCTATAAATAATCTGTACATATTGTTGAGCAGGTTGTACAGGGGCGAAGAGAGATTCGGGTCGAGACCAAGGGTGTATACGATATTCCTCGCAACAAACGGCTGAACCCCCATAACAGGGTCTATGAGTATCTTCATAATCCTGTCAGGATGGTTCTCTGCCACCTCCTCTATATCCATCCCTCCAGCGGTGGAGAATATCAGGCTCACCCTCTCTCTGGACCTGTCAATCAGAAAGGCACAGTACATCTCAGACTTTATAGCCACTCCTCTCTCCACCAGCACCTTCCTCACAAGCCTCCCCTCCGAGCCAGTCTGTTTACTCACCAGTTTCATTCCTATTATCTTCCTGGCAGCCTCGTAAACCTCATCAGGGCTGGACACTACCTTCACCCCGCCGGCCTTCCCCCTCCCACCGGCGTGAACCTGTGCCTTTACCACAAATGAGTTCCCTCCGAGGGAGCTGGCTATACTCCTCGCCTCCTCCGGGGTCTTTGCCATCTGCCCATCCGGGACCGGAATCCCATACTCCCTGAACAGAATCTTTGCCTGATATTCATGAATCTTCATACTAATCAACCTCTCAACTTACTGTAGTCAAAACACTTAAAAGATGCCCTGGTAGCGAGCATCTTCAATTCGGCGATCGAACCACTCGGATTTATATCCTTCGGACAGACCTCCTGGCAGGAGAAGACGGTATGACATCGGAACACCCCGTTCTCCTCCCCTACGATCCTGAGCCTCTCATAGGTGCCCTCATCCCTCGAGTCCCTGATAAACCTGTTTGCCTTGGTAAATGCGTGAGGTCCTATATAATCCCTGTGGGTCTCCACAATCGGGCAGGCGGCATAACAGGCACCGCACAATATACAATCGATAATCTTCGTGAGTCTCTCCCTCTCATCAACTGACTGTAAGAACTCCTTCTCAGGCACCTCCTCACTGTGTATAAGATATGGTTTTATGAGTTTGTACTTATTCCAGAACTCTGTCATATCCACTACGAGATCCCTTATAATCGGGAGGTGTCCTAAGGGTCTGACCCTGACTAAATCTCCAAGCATAGATACCTGGGTCTCACAGGCAAGTCTGTACATACCATTAATGTGCATAGCACAACTCCCACAAACCCCTGCCCTGCAGGCAAACCTGAGGGCGAGAGAGCCATCCAGCTTTGCCTGAATATACAGAAGACCAGAGAGAACGGTCATACCTTTCACATAAGGGACTTCAAACCTGTCAAAGTGAGGCTTATTATCCTCCTCCGGTGTAAATCTGAAGACCTCAAAAATGACCTTATCCACGACTCATCTCCTTATGAAATTAGTATTTTCGCTCTTTGGGTTCCCATTTTACAATCTTGACGGGTTTGTATGAAAGGGCTATATTCCCGCTCTCATACTTCGCCACCGTGTGTTTCAAGAACTGGGCATCATCCCGCTTTGGATAGTCGAGTCTATAGTGAGACCCCCTCGACTCCCTTCTCTCAAGGGCACCCTTCACTATCACCTCGGATATACAAATAGCCGCCTCTGTCTCGAGGTAGTTTATAAACTCATAGTTGTAAGACAGGGTCTTTCTCTTTGCATTGAACCTGACCTTCTTAAATCTCTCCTTTGCCCTATCTATATCTTCAAGGGCTGATTTGAGTTCGTCCTCCTTCCTGAAAAGCCCTACCTTCTGCGCCATAGTCTTTGCCAGATCATCCCTTACATCACATATGAGTATATCCCCATCTTTGGAGACAATCTCCTGTGCCTTCTTTTCCACATCCTTAAGCCTCGCCTCAATCTTTGTGGCCCCGACCCTTGTGTGAGAGAGGGAAGAGACATATTCTGAGCAGGACTTCCCGGCGATGGCACCATATACAATCGTCTCGAGGAGTGAATTTCCACCGAGCCTGTTTGCCCCATGCACAGATACACAGGCACACTCACCGGCGGCATAGAACCCTTTGATACAGGTCGCCGCCTCTATATCAGTATCTATACCGCCCATTGTATAATGCTGCCCCGGCTGAACAGGTATGGGGTCCACAACGGGATCCACATTTGCAAACTTTATACAGAGGTCCCTGATCCCCGGGAGCCTCTCGTTGATCTTCTTCTCACCGAGGTGTCTGATATCCAGATGAACATAGGTATTTTCAAAACCCCTCCCCGCATCAATCTCCCTCTGAATATTCCTTGCCACGATATCCCTCGGAGCCACCTCCATAGCCTTCTTTGAATCCTCGTAGTTGGCGAGGAATCTCTCCCCTTTGTTGTTCAAAAGATACCCGCCCTCACCCCTGCAACCTTCTGTCATAAGTATATTGGTTCCAACCAGCGTGGTCGGGTGGAACTGTATAAACTCCATATCCTTGAGCGTTACGCCCTCTACAAATGGTATATAAACTCCGAGGGCAGTAGAGATCAGGGCATTGGTTGAGTTGGAATACACCCTGCCTGAACCACCGGTGGCGAATATGACAGCATCTGCCTGAAACGCCTCAAATCTACCGCTCTTGAGGTCGAGCCCGATCACCCCAATACACCTACCATCATCTACCACAAGAGTGGTGACGAGCATCTCATCAATCACCGTAATATCAGCCCTCTCAGATGAGTGTTCAAACCTGACCACCTGTTCATAGAGGGTATGCAAGAGGGCGTGTCCAGTCTTATCCTCTGCATATGCCGTCCTCGGGAATCCCGCACCACCGAAGGGCCTCTGGGCTATCTTCCCCTCTGAGGTTCTGGAGAAAGGACAACCCCAGTGCTCCATCTCATATATCCTGAGGGGGGCGTCGTTGCACATCCTTATAATTGCATCCTGATCCCCCAGATAGTCCGAACCCTTGACTGTATCAAAGGCGTGCTTCTCTGGAGAGTCGTATACACCTCTTACATGATTGCCGAGGGCACCATTTATCCCGCCCTGAGCCGCAAGGGAGTGGGACCTGACAGGATGAACCCTCGATATGATACACACCGGGATGTTGTGCATATTCACCTCGAGGGCAGATCTTAACCCCGCAAGACCACCACCCACTACAATAACTGGGAAATATCTCATATCAATACTCCTCAATATATTACAAACTCCTTGGTAATATGGGGAAGAATACAAACAGGCTCGCCGATGCAATAAGAGCCATTATCACTATGGCAATCCATAAAAGCCCCTTCTGCCTCTCTGTGAGATTGAAGAAGTCAGCCACAATCAGCCTCAGTCCATTGAACATATGGTAAAGTACTGCAAGAAGCAGTAGATACTCGAGTATCCAGCCAAAGAGATTATTGTACGCATTCATAGCCTGATTAAAACTATCATTGCCCTTCTGCACCTGCCCTATAGTCCAGATGTGCAGAAAGATAAACACAGATAGGGCTATACCCGTGATGCGCATAAGCAAAAAGGAGAAGAGATTTATACTCCTGTTGAGGTTAATCTCCTTCAAGTATAGATATCTGCTCAGCATTTAAGCCTCCTTATATCTGCTTGGTGAACGGAATCAAGTTTGCGATTCCAACAATGATTGCGGTCAATCCCAGAACCCAGAGGAGGACCAATACAAAACCCTTGACCCTCTCCGAGGGCCTAAAATCGCTCAATATATTGTAGCAACCATACAGGGCGTGATATACAACGGCGATAAGCAATATTGAGTCAAAAAGAACCCAGCCGAAGGAGTTGAGCCTCTCAGCCACCTTATGAATGGTAACAGGTCTCTCGATCAAGAAATGCAGGACCACAAAATGGACTACCAGCCCTGCTGCTATTATTAGAGCCGTAATCCTCTGCATCAACCAATTAAAAGCCTGTGAGGATACTTTCATAATTTTCCTCCGTTTTCTTCCCCCTCCAAGGATGCGAAAATCTCTATAACAAAGATTTCTATTATGTCAAATCAAAACAACGAAATTAATTTTGCAAAAAACTGCAACTACAACCGGATGACTCCTCTCCTCCACCACCGGTTATATCTAAAACCTGAACAGCGTCGATTGCTACGGATGTATCTTTGTCCCCACTATCAATCCCCGCATCTACACCCGCCTCTTCATTCTTGCTATCTTCCCAGTATAGATCACCCTGACTAAAACCATCCTTAGGTCCTGAATATCCATCATCAGAGGCAATTGCATTGATCAGGACATCACTGACATCCTGTGTAGTATCATAGTCTATGAAATCATATTTCACTGCATCAGATGTATCCGTGTATCCGGCATCATTACTACCGCTATTCAAAAGATGAACAAGGTTTTCGATTGTGTTTCCAAGTAATATCCTGTAATCCTCTCCATACGCCGTTCTTATACTGTGTTTCAATGGGATATCGAAGTCCCAGACAGTCAGAGTGACAGGTACCTCATAAGAATGATTTCCGATATCTATCTTTACATTTGCGTTATATTCTCCCGCGGCTGCATTGGGTGGCACTTTCAGAATAAAGTAGAAAGGGAGCGACTTACCCGCCTTTATGCCTCTCGGGAATATGGGGTTAATCAACATTTATAACACAAAAGCTAAAGCATTCAAACAACTATAATTTAACAACCTGTCAATATTCATATTATTTTGTGCTTGAGACAACTTCACAATAACAAATGGATATTCAAAAAATTGAAACTTTTACAAGTCATCTATGGGATGGGCAAGTTCATTATGGCGTAGAAGACATCTATATAGAACTGAAATGCCCTTATGAATCTACCACCTACAAACTGCCAGATAACTAAAAGACCTATCAAAATAGAATAGGCTACAAGAAAATACTCTGTAAGGGCCTGTCCATCCTCGTTTTGTAAGAGTGTCTTAAGTCTACTCATCCTTCTTCTCCATCACATTGAAGACGAATGAGGTCAATGCCTCACCCTTTTCCCCCTCAGAATCAAAACAGACTATCATTAGCTGAATACCCTCTCTTGAAAATGCCATAACATCTTCCACCTTAGAGTTCTTCAAGACATCATTCTCAGAAAATCCGAGCTCCTTCAATCTATTGGTCAGCATCTCCATATTCTTTTCTTTGCCACCCTTTAGTTGAAAGGATATAGTCCTTGCATACTTTCCGTAGTCCTCGTTCTTTACCTCCACATAGTTCAGGGCATCAGCGGGAATACCGAGAGAGGTATCAGGCTTTACATTCAGATTGTTGGAGAATGTTGGTGCGATCCCTGCAAAGACCATAGTCTCATCCTCTGTCCGCTTCAGGATAAAGACTCTTATCTCCCCGGTGTATCTATCCACCACCTGAATAAAACCCTCATCTTCGGAGACAGCGTTATAGTGGGGATTTAAGCCCGAATCCTTGAACTTACTCATCAATTCATCCTTCACCACTGTTATGTCATCTTTTGTAGTAAAATATCCGAGCTCCATAGGCAGATTATTTACAGTGACTTTATTCCCCATAGGAAGTATTCTCTGGTTCTTATATGACGGGAGATTCTTGCTGAGTCTCGGATTCTCGATATCCTGATTCTTCTCGGCGATAAGGAGACTAAAGCCTCCTCCAAGGTAGAAGGCGAGCACGAATATGGAGACCGCCGCAATAAGAGAAATTATATTCTTAAGGAATCGCACACTCATCTGTTGCTCCTGCCTGTGAATAATCACACGACCACTTCTTCCCAAACTGCTTCTTTGGACAACCCATATAGCAGTTTCCCCGCTTCTGATGAATACTCTTGTAGACACCTGTACAGGAAGAGTAAGGATTTGCTCCATTCTCCATATCACAATATGGGGCTGTGACAAATACATTCTGACCGCCTGAGACCTCGAGCTCCACAGTCCCACTCTCATTTTTACCCGATGCGGGTGAATTCAGAAACCTCACAGAGGCAAGACGGGTCAGTAATGGGTTGAATCCCTCCATTCCAGCAAGGCTCTGTAACTGCCCATCTGTTATCTTTATCTTGTTACCCAGATTCCCGAACATAGATACCCTCTCCACCTGCTGTTGATAATCGTAATTGTCAGCAGACTGCCCACCTCCACCAGAGGAAAACATCTTTGGATACACCGATCTTCCATCATACATAGCCCAATCATCTACGAGGAGATAGTACTTCTCTCTAAGGGTCTTCTGCCTGAATGCCCCGTACATCCTCTCTCTAAAAAATCCTCTCTGAGAATCCTGCATAAATCTGCTCTGTATTCTCCACTTGTTCGGATCTGATTCATTTATATGAATGGTAATACCCGCAGTCACCTCCACATACCCCTTATTGTTGAATGGACTCGTTCCAAACAATCCTCCGCCAAACATATTTATGATGTTGATTATTGTGTTTAGGATAAATAGCTCTGTAACATCTTTATTGTTCACCATTATGTTGGAGAGTTCATACTGAGATAGAGAAAGGGGTTTGAACTCCTTCTTTGGATTTCTATAGTTATATGCTGAGTCGAGGGAGTGGGAGTATCTGTCCTGAACATCCTTTCTTATAGCATCTTTTGCCTTATTTACCAGTGTATTGTGCTTGCTCTGAGTACCCCCGTTTTTGCTATAGTCAGAGAGTTGATACGCCGAAAACTCCCACGCCGCATATCTCACCACCTCCTGAGCCTTAATCTTGGCAAGGGCTATATCCAGAAGTACATGTGTCCAGAGCACAACAGCCACCATCGCCACTATCAGTATGGCTGACTCTACGATGGCTGAACCTCTCTGATTTTTCCTGCACCTAAGCATCTGCTAATCCTCAGTGTAAAACAAGCCCTTTAGTTATAAATCCTATTATATCGCTCGGAAAATTTATCCCCGTTGCCCAGGAGAGCCATGCAGGTAGTATCTTCCCATCCCTCTCTCCAAATGCAATCAACCTCGCCCTCCAGTAAGGATTGAATAGATTGGGCTGCTCTTTCCAGGTATAAGGTCTGTGGTAATACACCTGAGCAAGGGACATCGCATTTATACCCCTGAGTAACCCTGATGTCAGAACACCCTTATCCCCCAGGTCTGTATTTATCTCAGCGCTGTAAGTATCTCCCATAATCCGGCTCTTCCTCCATACAGGCTTCATCTTGAATCTCTCAGGTGGTTTATTCAGGAAGCAAAATGTGATGGGTTGCCCAAAGTATGTATCGGGATTATCGTGGGGATTAAAGGTAATAAACTTCGTAATACCCTTGAACCCCCTGTGATACTGGTCAGTATAATCTACCACAATATTTGTCGTTCTCCCAGTTTTCCCCCCATCCAGACTTGATGGAATACAGCCACAGCCAATACAGGTCTTATATTTAATAAACTTACTCAGCCTCTTGTGCTCACCATTATAGTTTCCATCCCATACATATACATCTATGCTATTAACACAGGGCTCACCTAGGGGGAATGGTTGTTTATCGAATGCGGCAAGAACCGCACCATCTGCCAGATCTGATTTCATATATTGAGTCCCGTGGATATCTGATTCGGGGTCACCATAAGCAAATGTAGAATCTATCAACTTGGTCTGGCCCGTATGCTGTCCTCCTCCGAGATCCCCGATATTCAATCCACCGAATGCGATAGCATCTCTCTTGGTCTGTCCTTTGTCATATCTCGAGGCATTCACCATCTCTGCCATATATCTTTTATCTTTTACATCAGGCTCACCGAAGGGTCTAGTAGGTCTTGTGGCTTTGTTCCATATAGCACCATTTATAATAGGGGATATGAAGGAGAGGACACTCCAGTTGAGTTCATCATCGTTCTTCTTTGTAAACTCCTCTGTAAATGAGAGAGTCATAACATAGACTGCAGACTTCAAGAGGCTCTGGGCGATACCAAGGGCATTATTCTGCTCCTGCAAAATTCTAATAAATCCACTCTGAGGGCTTATGAGTCTATCAAACTGGTCAACAAGTTGCCCCATAGTAGTCACAAGGGGTGCAAGAGTCTGAGAAATAGCCAGATTTGGGTGCCCAAAACATGCAGGGTTGCAGCAAAATTTCGAACAACTACAACCGCACCAACACATACAAGACATAGCATATATGTTGTAGTTCATATCGTGAAGGGTGGCAAGTGCTGCCTCAACCCAGGTGAGATAGGATAACAGGGATTGGAGGGCTATCATCCTCACATAGTTTGCTATCATCGCCCTGTTGAGGTATGCCATATAGTTCAAGACCCTCGCCTCCATCACTGCGAGGGAGTATGCTGTTGAATCTGCATTATTCTGGAGCTTTATCTTTTCATATACTGCATAACCCCAGAAGGCTGTCATAAGGACCGAGAGTGCCATAACGAGCATACCCACGGCGGCAAGGACTATCGCCTGTCCATCCTCATCCCTTACAAATCTGTGAAACCTTATAAACATAACCCAAACACCTCAGTCGTGCAGATTATCCTTGAAGATATTGGACTGCATCCTCATCGTATAGGTCGCCCATAGAGGGATCATATAAATCCCTTTAGGACCAAACCCCAAATCCACCTTCCTCAACTGCCACAAAACCCGCAACAGGTTCTGGTCCTTACTCCCGAACAGATATGTGACCCACCCGCCCACATTCAATCTGCCACCGATGGCACCCTCCACATCGGGACTATTGCTCCCCTTTACCACAGGTCTCTCTATAGCGCCCGCCAGTTGAACACCCGTCACACCCGATAGCCATATCGTATGAATCGTCCAGTTGGCAAACGGGATTATCATCCTGTAGAGGAATCTCACAGTGATACAGAGCCTGTTGAACTCCCGCAACTTCTTTGCCTCATCCTCAGTATACCTGCTACCATCTGATTTATATACCCCGATATCATCGAAGTCCACCTCGCCCCAGGTCTTATAAGGCTCAGGCATAGAATCGAGGTCCTTCTTTTTTGGGTGTACTATATAGACATTTACAATGCTCAGATCCGGGATACCAGTAGTTATCCCTAAAAACTTATTCAAAAAGGCATCCAGTTGCAAAACCCCATTGTTTAACTGATTGCCCACATAGTTTATCAACCACATCCCCGCATTCTGTAACAGAGACTGAAGTATATCAACCTGAGTACTGTTCTCATCAATGGTGGCCTTCATAACATACATGCTCGGAATAAGGGCCACGAATGCCGCATTCATCATCTTGGAGTGATTGGCATTCCAGACGATCCCCGCCCTCGCCGCCTGATATGCCGCATATTCAGTCTGGATACGCGCCTGATGCAACATAGCCAGTTGCAGAATCCCCAATATCATAAAGAGCATAAGGGGTACTACAAATATGGTCTCAATCAGAACCTGTGCATCGTCATCGGCAATAAATCTTCTAATCGCCCTGAGCATAATACCCACTCCCTGATTATAATTTAACCTGAATCCCACAATTCTTCATATCCGTCAGATGGACGCTGGGAAATGAGGTTAAGATAACCCCCACATAAAACCAGCATCTCTAATATCTACTCAGGATCTCCAGTTTCTTTCTCACCTTGGTCAGTTCATACTGATTCTTCTGCTCGGAGAAGATCTTTTCGTAATAGTAGTATATCTCCTTATCAAACGGGTTTATCCTCACCGCCCGCTCCAGTGCAGATATCGCCTTTGCGTAGTCTTTCTGAGCCATATAACCCCGAGCCAGATTCACAAAAGTAGAGTAATAGTCGGGATAGATATCAACTATCCTTTCAAGTATATCCGTTGCCTCCTTAAACCTCCCCGCATTTATCAATGCAAATGCCTTTCTGTTCTCGATGTGAGGATTTATAACCCCGATCTTTGACGCCTTATCATACTCCACGAATGCCGCTGAATACAACTTATCCAAAAAGAGGAGATCCCCCAATCTTACATACTTCGAGGAGAGGGCATCTCCCATATATTCAGACCTGTTCCCCTTTTTGGACCTCCTCTCGTAGTAGAGATGTTCAAGAGAGGGAACCTTCTCGAGCCTCCTTTCGAGGTATGAAAAGAACTCCTTCTCAAAACCCTTGAATCCCGAGAACCCAAATCCTGTGAATATCTCGTCAATCTCCTTTCTATCTCTCAACATACCCAACAATTTATTCACAAACCCCAACCCCTCCCGTTTATATAAAAATTCGGAGACCAGAAACACCTCTGCAAATGCCACTGTCGTATCCTCCTGAGATGGTAGGAGTGCCATCGAGGGGTGAATCTGCTCAAAAGTAATTAAATTCTTCTTTACATATCTCATCTTCAAGAGTGAGAGCGTATCGGGTCTTATATCAGGGAGTTTTTCCTTCTCATAATGGTCAAAGTACCTCGCAAGTGCCTCGTGAATCCACACAGGTGTGCGTTCATAAGTCACTGTAGATATCATATAGTGTATGAACTCGTGAATAGCGGTATTCACATAATCATACCCCTCCAGTTGCGTCTCCGGGGAGGAGAGCATTATCTTATTGAACTTGGTGATGGCAATGGTATTCGTCTTCTTTATCGCCTCCTCAGAGAGATTTGTCAGCTTCGAGAGATTCAGTTGATTATCCAGTATCTCTACCCTTATCTTCTCCTTAAACCTGAAACCGAAGGTAGGGGCGAGATCCTTAAGGCTCCTTTCGAGCCCATCTACCAGATATTCAATGAATATCTCCTCTCTCTCGGTAGGATACAGGAAGATAAAGTGTTCACTGTCATACCTCTTATAGTCCTTTGTAATCTCGTAGGCATTTCTTGCGCATTTGATGATATAGTCTTCATTCCTGATCGTTGAGAAGTATCTAACTGCCTCTGCATACTCTCCCTTGAAGAAGGACAACTTCCCCCTCAGATAGGATATACTCTCCTCATCAGCATCAAGACTCTTTATAAGGGATTCAGCCCTGTTGAGATCCAGACTGTCAATAAGTTCGTTTATGTACTCAAACGATACCACCTCAGCAAACGACACCTCCAAAGACACCAACACAAGAAGAAAGATAGAAAGCCTCATTTGAGTATCTCCTCGTAATATCTCTTTATTGAGTCCTCAAAACCCTTTATATCCTCCTCCTTGAGTGCCCTGATTATCTCATCTCTCATCTTCTCATCGGGTTTGAAATCCTCCTTTTTCGGGAGCTGCACATCGGCAGTCCTGATCCTCTCCCTTCGCCCCTCCCCCTCCCCATCCTCACTCGAAGAGAGCATCCTCGTACGCCTCGACTTCATCTTGCTGATCTCCTTCATCGCATCATCGAGGCGGGAGATACTCTCATCCGCATTTGAACGGGCAAGGGGTATATTCTTATTCCCCATCGAGACAGAGGCCTGCCTCATAGCCCCCTCCGCCCCCATAACACTTGAGGTCAGTTTATCAAAGGCAGACCCAAATTCAGAATTGAGCCTCTGAAGGTTTTTTAATAAATCCGAAGTCCTCTTTGATATCCCATCCTGCCTCTTAAGCAGATCAGACAATCTCTTCTTCTCTTCCTGAGAGAGGGATGCCCTGGTGCTATCTATAATCTCCTTTATCTTATCCCTGATCCTCTGACCCTTAGTATAAAAATCCTCGGACACCATCTGATACTCCTTGCTATTAGAGAAATACATAGAGACACTCTTTATCCACTCCAGTTTCGAGACCACCTGATTGGCGACTGAGAGAGAGTCAAAGATCTGCCTCTCCTTCAAAAGGCTCTCAATCTCTGTAAGTAGAGACTGGGACTCCACGAGGGTCTCGTACTCCCTCATATCCCTCGTATTCTTCTTCACGATGTGGGCATTTTTGGATATATCAGACTTGAGATTCTCAATGAGGGCGATAATCTCCTCTATCCTCCTGTTGAGCTCCTTACTTATAGCGTCGTACTGCCTCCTCCTTATATCCCCCTCCATCCCCGCCAGTTCCGACGAGACCTTTCGTTCCTCATTGATAATCTCCTCTATGTCCGCAGCAATCCCCTTAAGACTCTCCATCAACTCCTTATACTTCTCAGTACTTAAATTGGAGAGCATACTGGAAAACCCGCCCTCCATATCAGATACCATCCTGTCCAGTTCACTCAACCTCTCCTTGAATGCCCCCAGATCGTCCTGACTGAGTTTCTCTTTGAGTTTTGAGAGAGATCGGGCGATATCACCGGCACTCTGAGAGAGGTTGTCCAGAGCCTTTTTATTGATATTTACATCCGAAAATGTCTTTGCGAGCTCTCCCTCCATCTCCCTGTACTCCTTTATCCTCTCCTCAAGCAGGGACATCACGGCGATGATCCTCAGCCTCAACTCCTCATCCTTCGTCTCCTCATACTTATTCACCAGAGACTTGAGTTCGTCTTTTAGGCTCGATATCTCCTTTGAGAGCCTCGAGAGGGAGTTGTATACCACATCCTCAATCAACTCCTGCAGGATGAGGATATTCTTCTCCAGTGAGGTAGTCTCCTGTTCAATCAAACCCTTAAGAATAGATGGGGGACTACCCTCATTCCTCCTCCTATACTGCTTTATGACAGAGGTTATAGTATTGTGAAAGTGACCCAGCTCTGCCTTCATCCTCGCCAGCTCTTTATACAATGCCTCCTTTTTATCCCGTTCTACCAGAAGTCTGTCCATATTTTCGAATATCTCACTCGAGATACGAGCCTCATTCCGCTCCCTGACATAGTGTTCAAGGTCCGAATAGGTCAGATCGAGGGAGAGAAGCCTCAGCATCCCGCTCCTTATCGCCTTGAGACTTCCTATCTCCTTTATAAAACTCTGGCTGCTCTTAGGGAGCAATATCTTATAAAATCTCGTCCTGTTCCTCTTTGGGCCTGAGACAGTATCATTGTCCTCCGCCTCAATGGCAAACATCAGATCCCCCTGAATATACCTCGAGAGCTCCGAATAATCCCAGACATAATCACCCGAGGTCTCTGTAAGGGGTGGTACTACATCCCTTATCTTAAAGGACTTCTCCTTCCCATCTGCAAATGAGACAACTATATATATCGCCTTCACTCCGTAGTCATCCACAGCCGAATAGGAGAGTTGAATCTTCCTGTCGGCAGTGGCATCCATACTCCCCCGAAGGAGAGGCTCCGGCCCTGTAAGGAATATCTCTGGATTCTCATCGGGGATTACCTTTATCCTGAAGTCATTACTCGAATACTTGATAGACCTCTTGAAAAAGTCCATACGCATCTGACAATTCTCGGATACATTCAACTCCCCCTTAAATGTCCTCCCGTCCCTGCTCATATCCTGCCTTACACTCCCGGCAATCAGATAAGCCTTCTCTGCATCAATCCTGTTTTCAACCGTAATCCTCACAACAGTACCCTTAAGCGCCTCTATAACCCTCCTGTCGTCATACCTTGTTATACTCTGCAGATTCGAATAGGACGGGAAGAAAAAGTCCTTTCTCACCTTCCCCACATCTATAATAATACCCGCGGGCTCAACCTTCTTCACACTCCTGCCATAATAAGCCTTCATAAACTCCCTGTACTGAAAACAGGAGAGTAGAATGAACGCAAGATTAATCACAACAAGCCCGCTGATCCACCGCCTTATCTTCCCTCTGAAGAGGTGGGATCTGATATCAAAGGAGTACACCTCAGAGGCAACTCTGGTTATATAGACATTGAAAAACTCCTTCGAATACTCCCTGATATTAGAATGAAATAACTCATACCCCCCAAGGAGGTGAGAATAGAGAAATACATCGTATGGCTTTACAACCCTGAAGAGATTCTTCCCTGAGAAATAGATAAAGGCAAACAGTAAAAAGCCCACAATAGAGACAAAAGATAGGATTAAAAGGCCCAGAATAGTATTCTTTATCAGAAGCGGAGAGAAATCCAGATAATTCAGGATCAAGAAGGTCGAGAGTATTACGGCTATATCAGTAAGGAATAAAAACAAAATCCCCCTCAGAATAAAGAGGTTGCGAAAATACGAGACCCTGTCCAGTATTCTCAGCAGTCCTTCTCTCAACCTGTATGAATCACCCTCAGACATAACCTCAAGACTTTAAATCAATAAGGCTGATTAATCAATATGATTTTACACCATCATCCCAACCCTACCTTTATACACCACTATAAACCTATGTTATAACCACCCACTCAAACAGATCATTGAACTATCAAATTTACTCTAAAGCAAGCACAATCTTTCTTGTGTTTAAGCCCTTAATTAACCTTTCATCCCCGGGAAAAAGTGCTGGGTTTGGGTGACCATCTTCCAAATATTCAGGTTCTTGCCATTGCCGTTCCTCTTGGAAGAGAATAAGATGCTTTTACCATCAGGAGAAAAAGCAGGATTTTGATCGTCAAAGATTGAATTTGATGTTAAGCATACTGCTGTGTCTACTGTGTTACCAGTGGGAGTCACGGGATTTTTATTAGTGCAACCCATGAGCCATACGACAAATAGTAATGAAATTTTAATAAAACTACCTACTAACTTCCAAACAGGTTTTACCATAATTTGTTACTCCTTCTTAATTTCAATGCAGAATTTCATCAAACGGTTTTTTAATAAACATTGTGTGATTCTTTAGCCGTATTGTATTTACTATAACCCTGCTCTAATAATGTCAAGAAATTTTCATGTATAGCCTTTTCAACCTGACAATCGAAAATTCGAGCAACTCTCATAAAGGCAGATGTGCCAAGCATAAGTGCCAGATAAACAGAATAGAATAATTTATTCTAACTATATAACTTCATTTTTCCTAAGTAATGCCAGGTACAACAAACAGTTAGTTACAACCATTATTCTCCCATCTAACCCCCTCCCCTAAAAATCTTCTTCAAGCCCTCTAACTCCTACTTGCACCATAAACCCCATTGACTCAGATTTACTCCTATTTACCACTGACTTATATATTCCCCTAACCCCATTATCCCACTCCATTTAACCCCACATTATCACCTCTAACCCATTGATATCATTGTGCTTTCCCTATTTAGTGCCAGGTACGATTACTACTTTTAATTTGTGAATGAGTGAAAGAGCCCATCTCTACCTCCTTTCACTCTTATTTTTACACAAGAATAGAGCTAAAAATCAACAAATCGCTCAGATTAGGTTGACATAAATCCTTACAGTGATATAAAAAAGATAATTGAGTTCGAGCTGTCAGGTCAGGGAATATGTTCCGTAAAATAGAATTCAGATCTTCTTCGTTTGTACCAAACAATCATAAAACAAATGAGGGACTATGCAATGCCATTCACACCATTTCACTGGGGACCGAGTTCCTGGATAGGTCTCATATTTTTCAGGACTTTCGATCTTGCAACTCTGCTTATTAGCAGTGTCATTATCGATGTTGAGCCTTTCTGTTCCATATTCCTAAAAGCCCCCTGGCCTGTACACGGATTCCTACATACATTTTCTGGCGGTTCAATAGTTGCAATCATTACAGCGGTGATGTGTTATATATTGAAAGGTCCAATAAGAAAAGCAATGAACATCTTTAAATTGTCTCAAGACTCATCCTTTATGAAGATCATCTGGACATCATTCTTTGGTGTCTACTCCCATATCCTCCTTGATGCCTTTTTATATATGGAGATGAACCCTTTTTATCCTCATCAAGGCAATCAATTTTTTGGTTTATTTTCTCTTACACAAATCTATATATTCTGTGGCATATCATTCGTAGTGGGAATTGGGTTGTATCTATTCAGAATTAGATAAGTATAATTGGTGTTTTCAAACCCGACCTTGAAGGTAAGAAATCGAACAATTATTAAAAAGTTTGCAAATAATTTTCGAAAAGAGTATAATATTTTCTATTATAGCAGGAGGGCTGTTATGAAGAGGTTTCTTATTCTCGTTTTAGTTAGTCTCTCAGGATCATTTCTTTATTTCTGTTCTAATGACACAAGTAGCGGTGGAGGAGATAGTGGACAGGGAGATATCAATATCAACTTAGATATCTCAGTCTTAGATGTGTCGGGTGATACGAATACAACAACAGATGGAGAAAGTGGCTGCAAGAAGAATAGCGATTGCGACCTTGGAAACATTTGTAAAGATGGCAAGTGCGTAGAGGGCTGCAAACTCAATGCAGATTGTCCTCCCAAAGATCAACCAAACAACAAGTTCTGCAACACCTCGCTCGGTGAAAATGGAAAGTGCGTAGAATGCTTGAAAAATGAAGATTGTAATAGCGGTATCTGTTCATCCAGCGGGGTCTGTGAGACCGCACCCGAGTGTGCAGATGATAGAGATTGCACCGATCAGGCAAAGCCTCACTGTGATAAGACAGAGGGGAAGTGCTATGAGTGCACAGATGGTAGTCATTGCAAGTCCGGAAGCTGTACCAATCATACTTGCGACCCATTTACCGGTTGTGAAAAGGACGAGGATTGCAAGGATAGCAAGGCACCTCACTGCGACCTTACTGACAATAAGTGTTATGAGTGTGTAGAGGGGAAACACTGTCTGTCCAATAGCTGTACTGACCACAAATGTGACCCGGTACCGCCCTGTAAGACAGACCTCGACTGCCCTCCTCAGCTCCCGTATTGTGACCCATCCGACGACAAGTGTTATGAGTGTGTGGCAAGCAATCAGTGCAAGCAAGGACTCTGTGTAAATCACAAGTGTGATACATCCACTGACTGTATAGCGAATGGTTGTGGTGAGAATGAGCAGTGTGATACATTTACCAAGAAGTGCTATCCCAACTGCTCTTCACAGGATATTCAGGGATATAAATTCTATTATTGCAAACCACCATATCCAATTCTGGGTTGTGATGAAACAAAGAAGGTCTGTTATCCCTGCACCCGAAACGATGACTGTAACGGTAAAGTCTGTGATACAAACTATCACGAGTGTATCTACTGCTACAATGACGGAGTATGCTCTCCCAAAGTCTGTAAAGAGGAAGATGGGATATGCGTAGAGTGTATTGTAAATGAGGACTGCAAGGACTCTGTAAAGAAACTCTGCAAATCAGACAACACCTGTGTGCAGTGTCTTAAAGATACAGACTGTCCAAAATCCACTCCCTATTGCGATGACAGGAATGTATGCAGGGAGTGCTTGAATGACGGTCAGTGCTCAAATAACTACAAGTGTGACCCATTCTACAAGAAGTGTGTAGAGTGCCTCAGTGATCAGGACTGCAAAGACCCGAACAGGACAAAGTGTGATACCTTATATCACAGGTGTGTTAACAAGAATACAAAGGCTCAGTGTGAGCCCTGTACTCAGGATTCAGAGTGTGGAGATGGGAATTACTGTGCAATCAATACCACACTTTTGGGACAGGAACTCGAGAGGATGTGTGCGTGGAGCTGCACAAGGGACGAGGAATGCCCGAAAGGTTATTTCTGTGTCAGCAAATCAACGGTAGGCTCGGGCAAGAAGAATGTATGTTATCCAAACTATGCTACTATATCCAATATCCTTCTCATACAGGCCTCCACCTGTCAGGGACTCAAGGATGTGTTTAAGTTTGGCTGCAATAATCAACAGGACACCTGTGGATTGCCGAGTGTAAAGGACTCTGTGTGTATAGAAACACAGTACAACAACTTTAATATATCAGTCTGTGAGATACCCTGTAATGTGGACAGGGATTGCCCTGACGCAATGATATATGGGGTCCTTGTTCCAACTAAGTGTACAGAAGTTCCAAATATGCCCTTTGTAAAGCTCTGTTTCCCCTCTATGGAGAATTGACATTAACATCGGACAATTGTCGTATTTCATAATTGAAGTATTTTTGAGATAATAATTGATGATACAGGCTATGCTCTGTATTAAGGAGGTCAGATATGAGTACAAAAAGATTTCTCTCTCATTCAATGATTGTGCTATTTTTGATGGCATTATTTATGCTTCAGTGTTCAGATGAACCAACAGATAACGGAAAGAATATCAATTCAGAGGTTAAGAGAGGGCTTATTGTCATTGGGCAGGCACAGGTGAATACTGTCCCGAATACAAGACAGAAGTTTACGGTGTTGTATTTTGAGACTGACAACAAGGCCACAAAGGGGCTCCCGAATGAGAACCTCACCCTGAAGTTTGCAAAGGACCCGAAGGATTCACAGCTTGCAAAGAATGTAGTGACAACCGATATGAGTGGTAGGGCGGATATAGAGGTCATAATCGGGAGTAAATTCCCCACAAATGCCCCTACGGAGGTGAAGATCCTCGTATCACCCCAGACCGTCGATCCAAAGTATTCTGTCGACCCGATACAGCTCACAGTCACTGTAAGACCCGTGGGCGCTTCACTCAAGGCTGTTGGGCCAACTGAGAGACAGGGGTGTGTAAAGCAAAAGGTAACGCTTCAGGTCAAAATGACACAGATTGATTATACAAGCAAACAGGCAAGAGAGGTTCCACTTCAGGGGAAGCAGGTGACATTTACTATAGTTCACGCCGCGGGGGAGCAGTTGAGTGCGAAGTTTGATCCATCTGGTGGAGACACTGTACAGGTAGATACGAATTTATCAGGCATAGCCTCTGCTACCCTATATGCCGGGGATGAGGCAAGGGACTACAGGATTCTTGCCCAGGCAGAGGGTGTACCGAGTGTGGAGTTTCATCTCGTAGTCAATTCGGAGCAGAGTTGTGTTGCGGGCTGCAAAACCTCAAAGGATTGTGGAGAAGGTCTGGTCTGTATAAATGGTGAGTGTAGAAATAAAGACGAACCGATTGCATGTCAGAAGACACAGGATTGTCCATCTGGCTACGAATGTGTTAATAATGTGTGCGAAAAAACAACCACCTGCCCGCCGGGATATCATCTCGATCCAGGTGGACCGGGACAATCACCCTCCTGCGTTGCTGATAATCCAGATATAAAACCCTGTAAGACAGATGCAGACTGCCCGGGACCAAACTATTACTGTGAGAATGGAGAGTGTAAGGAGATAAAGACGAGTTGCGACTCTATCTCAGATTGCCCATACGGATATATCTGTGAGAACCACACCTGTGTACCGGGTGGAGGGCAGGATTGTAAGACAGATACTGATTGCCCAACTGGATTTTGCAAGGACGGGAAGTGCATATCCTGTATAAAGGACTCCGATTGCCCCCAGGACAATATATGTGCGGAGGGAATTTGCATTCCAAAACCAAAGTGTGGAGATATGGAGGATGAAGATGTTACGGGTCTCTGGTATACAGAGCACAATTTTGATCTATCAAACGCCCTCCTCGGATTGCCCAAACTCGCTGAACCCCTTGATTTTATAGATCAGGTCTTCAAAGGAAATCTCGGGAATATAGGGAATATCCCGATTATTGGAGACATTCTCAAAGGACTTGTTCAGGATTTGATAAAACAGTATGTTCCTCCCTGGGTACCAAACCTGGTTCACGGTTTGAACGCCCTTGCCAATATCCTGCAACAGATGAAGGTACTCGGAGTTATGGAGCTCTGGAATACACAGGTTCCAGATATGGTGAATGGAAAGGAGCAGTGGGAGAGCATTATTGTTTGGTGGATTGACCAGTGCCCGAAGGGGAGACAGGATCCCAACTGGCCACAGTGTGCGGAGCTCGACATAGCTATGGGTGATGCAGATATCAAAATGACAGAAAATAGACCGATTGTAGGGATTGTAGATTGCGATACCCTCTATATAAAAGAGAGAGTTGTTGTGTTTGAGGCATATAAACTTATAAACTACCTCGTAAATCTGATAACACAGATAACAACAGGATATGATACCCTCGAGGATGCTGTTGAGAATATGATAGACTGCTCCGAGGTCCAACAGGCTGTTGACGATATGGCCTGTAATATGAGTAATGGCCAGATATGTTCTGTACCAGGAGTTGAGGCGGCGTGTGAGACAGCAAAGAAGCAACTCCCCAAGGCACTTATGGATTGGCTTGCAAAACAGGGAGTCCCCACAAAGATGACATTCGCGGGCTCAGCCAAGATTGTGGATGATGATAAGGATAAGTATGCGGATCACCTGAAGAATGGTGTATGGAATGGAAAAATTGAGGTAATATTCAACGGCAAACTGACAGGTACCTGGAGCGCGGAGAGATAATTCTATGTTTGGCGATAAAGATATAGATGAGGAACCTAAGGCAAAACCTCAGGTTCCTCTCTCTAAAATTAAGTTCTATGAATTCGATTGCCCCAATTGCGATGCAAATAATCCTATGAGTGACGGGTTCAAACACGATGATGAGGTCATCTGCCTCTACTGCGGTCTCCAGTTCAGGGTACAGACCATAAGGGAGGACAGATTCAAATTGATACCAATATAGATAAATAGTCCAAAAATACAAATAACATCAAGGAATCAAATCAAATTCTTCAAAAAGTTAATCTACAACTGTGTGTAAACGGAAAATGTCACAATAAGTTCAAATAGAGGGCTGTCCGTAGCGTTGTGAATTTTAAATTCACCTATTCAAATCCACTTTTTTCAGTTTAGCTGACACCTGTTTTAATAAATTACCTAATAAGAGCGATTTTTTTTGTTTTTAAAGGTCTAATTTTGTGCTATTTATCAGAGTGAAAAGAGGGAGAGATGGGCTCTCCCTCGCTTCTTCACCCATTAGGTGAAAGGAGAAAATCTATGAGTAATAAATCAAACTCAGCGTTAAAAATCAACAAAATTCAACCAACTGATGAAAAAATTACCGGGCGTGGTGGTATGTCTTTGCTTGTTAGATATGCAGATAAGACGGGTATCTTGGATAAACTTGCGGAGATTTTTGGAGACCTTCGCAAGAGTAAGAAGGGGATAGGAGTTTATAATTTGTGCAAGCAGGTAGTATGTTATTTTGTGGAAGGAGAATCGTTAACCTTGACGAGGTTTGATGAGTTAAAAAAGGATGAGGCGTA
>Ga0272449_1001015_pt1 | contig 30584 bp, 22 predicted proteins | sample YNPCB0241_FD_198679 | JGI IMG/M metagenome (GOLD analysis project Ga0272449, IMG submission 198679) | Hot spring sediment microbial communities from Yellowstone National Park, WY, United States - YNP-CB-024-1 | ecosystem: Environmental > Aquatic > Thermal springs > Hot (42-90C) > Sediment... | reverse complement strand
CGGTGAGGAAGGAGGTAACCCGTCTTGGGAAAGACCATAAGGGAGATAAACGAGCGGATCCGGAGCGGCAAGGCGGTCGTGGTGACCGCCGAGGAGATAATAGACATCGTCCGGGAGAAGGGTGCCAGGAAGGCGGCCCGCGAGGTGGACGTCATCACCACCGGCACCTTCGGGCCCATGTGCTCCTCGGGAGCCCTCATCAACCTGGGTCACCCCAAGCCGCGCATGAAGATACAACGGGCCTGGCTGAACGATGTGCCCGCCTACTGCGGCATAGCCGCCGTGGACATCTACCTGGGGGCCACGGAGATGGCGGAGCACGACCCCCTCAACGAGGTCTACCCGGGTGAGTTCCGGTACGGCGGGGCTCACGTGATCGAGGACTTGGTGGCGGGCAGGAAGGTGAGGCTGCGGGCTGAGGCCTACGGCACGGACTGCTACCCCCTGAAGAGGTGGGAGACGGAGTTGACCCTCCAGGACCTGCCGGACGCCCGCCTGTTCAACCCGCGGAACGCCTACCAGAACTACAACGTGGCGGTGAACCTCTCCGACCGGGTAATCTACACCTACATGGGGGTGCTGCGGCCCAATCTGGGCAACGCCAACTATTGCAGCGCCGGCCAGCTCTCACCCCTCCTCAACGACCCACTGTTCCGCACCATCGGCGTGGGCACCAGGATATTCCTGGGTGGGGGCATAGGTTACGTGGTGGATAGAGGCACCCAGCACCAACCGGAGGTGCCCAGGACCCCCCGAGGACACCCGAGGAGGCCCTCGGGGACGCTGGCGGTCATGGGGGACCTAAAGGGCATGAGCCCCCGTTACCTGGCGGGTTACTCCATTCTGGGATACGGGGCCACCCTGGCGGTGGGGATAGGCATTCCCATCCCGGTATTGGACGAGGAGGTGGTGGAATCGGCCTCGGTGAGCGACGAGGAACTCTACGCGCCGGTGGTGGATTACTCGGTGGACTATCCCCAGGGCACTGGGAGGGTCCTCGGGGAGGTCTCCTATGCACAGCTCAGGAGCGGGGAGGTGGAGATCCTGGGTAGGAGGGTGCCCACCGCTTCCCTCTCCAGCTACGCCAGGGCCCGGGAGATAGCGAACGTGCTCAAGGAGTGGATAAGGAGCGGCAGGTTCCTGCTCACCGAGCCGGTGGAGCTTTTGCCCTGCCCCGACCGGGAGAGGAAGGGGGGAGAGGGGAATTGATCAGGAGGAAGGTGGTGCTCCACTTCCCCAGGGAGAAGGTGGACAAGCCCATCGTGAGCAAGCTGGTGCGGGATTACAACCTGGACTTCAACATCCTGAAGGCCTCCATCACCCCCAAGGAGGAAGGGCTCCTGGTGATGGAGATCACCGGCGAGGACGAGGATTACCGCCGGGGGGTGGATTACCTGGAGGCCTGCGGGGTGGAGGTCCAACCCCTCTCCCAGGACGTGGCGAGGAACGATGAGAGGTGCACCCATTGCGGGGCGTGTCTAGCCGTGTGCCCTACGAGGGCCCTTTACCTGGACGGGGAATCCATGGAGGTAGTCTTCGACAGGGAGGAATGCGTGGCCTGCGAGCTCTGCGTGAAGGTGTGCCCACCCCGGGCCATGGAGATAAAGTACTGAGGGCGGGCCCGCCCCGGGAAACCTCGCCGGGATGTAGAACAGAGGAGTGTGCCAGGAGGTGGAAGGGCGTCGCTGGCCAGGGCTGACCGATAAAGGGAGCCTGGCGGAGACTACTGACGCACGGGAAAGGCGAAGGCGCGCTCATCCCGGGAGTGGCCGGGGTGAAGGGGCCCGGGGAAAGGGACCCGAGGGAGGGTGAGATGCCCTACCTGGAGACCGAGAGCGGCCAGAGGATAAGGCTCGACGACTTCCCGGAGTGTACCCTGGGCAGGAAGGACCCTGCCAGCGGGTCCTTCCCCGAGGTGGACCTGGGGCCCTACGGGGCCCTGGAGGCGGGGGTCTCCAGGAAGCACGCTAAGATCACCAGGGTGGGAGAAGGGCGTTATTACATCATGGACCTCATGAGCACCAACTCCACGGCCGTGAACGGGGAGGCTCTCGAACCCTTCAAGCCACGGCTACTGGAGGACGGGGATGAGATAACTTTGGGACTATTGCGGATGGTATTCCGAGCCGGGAGTTGAAAGGGGCCCCGTCCAGGGGACGCGGCACCTGGCCGCTTTCCCCCGGAGATGAGAGCAGGCTACCCCACCCTCTTCACCCACCACCGTTCTATAAGGCTCCCCACGCTCTTTCAGACTGAGAATACAGCGGATTTCCCCACATTCCTCCCAGATGGATACCGGGACCGCCACCGGCCCTCGCGGAACCCTCGGTGTTGGTGGGGCTGCCGGGCAGTGGAGGGCACCCGACTGCCATGGTGGTGTCAGTCCGGTTGAAAAAAGAAAAAGGATAACACGGGCCGCCAAGACTCATCGGCCCATGTCCGGCTTTTCCTTTGGGGATGTTGGCGACCTCCTCACCGATGACGAAGACATCAAGGCCTGCATCATCTCATGTCCGGCTTTCCCCCTTCCGATAAAATCAACCGGAAATCATATGTCCGGCTTCAGATGACATGACAGGGTGGGGATGGAGATTTGGCTTCCAGGTACCGCATTCTGAGGGAAGTGGGTAGGGGGGCCATGGGCCGCGTCTTCCTAGCCCACGACCAACTCCTGGACAGGAAGGTGGCCATAAAGGAGTTGATGCTCCCCTCTTACCTTGACCGGGAGCAGCAGGAGGAGGCCAGAGAGAGGTTCAGGCGGGAAGCACAGGCGGCAGCTCGATTATCCCATCCCCACATCCTCACGGTGCACGATTTCCTGTTAGGGCCCAGCAAGGCCTTCATCGTCATGGAGTACCTGGAGGGGAAGACCCTCCGGGACATCCTGGAGGAAAGGTTGCTTTCCCCTGCTGAACTCCTCGGGCTGGCCCCCATGGTGTGCGATGCCCTGGGTTACGCCCATGCCAGCGGGGTCATCCATAGGGATGTCAAGCCCGACAACATCTTAGTGCTGGAGAACGGGAGCATCAAGGTGGCTGATTTCGGGATCGCCAAGGTTATCCAGGCGCCCGGCAACCTCACCCGTGAGAGCATCCTAGGGACTCCCAATTACATCGCCCCTGAGATGGTAACCGGCGAGGGATACGACCACCGGGTGGACATCTTCTCATGGGGGGCCACCATGTACGAGCTGCTCACTGGGGTGCGGCCCTTCGAGGCGGAAAGCGATTACGCTACCCTGTACCGGATAGTCCACCAGCGGGAGAGGTCCCTGCGGGAGCTTAGGGAGGATGTCCCCGAAGACCTAGCCCGCCTCATCCACAGGGCCCTGGAGAAGGACCCCGACAGGCGCTTCAGGGACATGGGGGAGATGAGGGAGGAGTTTCTCCGCATCAGGGCTAGGCTGGGCATGAAGGGGGAGGGGGAACCCTTCGACCGGGAGAAGGCACGGCTGCAGGACTTGGAGGAGGCGGAGCGGTTGGAGGAGTTCTCCCCCGTGGAATACGAGAGCACCGGCAACTTCCTCATTCACCGGGACCGGGAGTGGAGGGAACTGATCGCCCGCATATACTCGGAGAAGGAATCGACCCTGGAAGCGGGAGTCGTCCCCGCTGGGGGGACGGAGGGGCCCGGGCCGGGCACTTCCGGGCTACGGGAGAGGGCGCCGGGGGCAACCCCGATGGATTCCCCTCCCGGGCCGGAACTTGTAACGATGGGCGTGGCCCGCCTTCGCCTCCCGCCGGGGGCAGCGCTGACCTGGGAGAGTCCCGCCGAGGCCAGGAAGCCGGCGGAGAGACTCTTGGAGCGGGACCGGAAAGAGGCCCTGGGTTGGGCGGGAGCGGCCCTGGCCGGTTGCGTGGTGGGTATTTCTTCCTTCGGTTTTCCCTGGGCCAGAGGGACTTTGCTTCCTCCCAAAGGGGTAAGCGGTTTCCAGCTGATGGAAGGGACGGCTTTCATGATACTCTTGTGTCTTGCCTTGCTCGTGGAGGGAGTCTTCCTCCTCGGTTGGAGGAAGAGGTTCCTTCTCAACCTAGGGGAGATCCTGGCCATGTTATCGATGTTCTGCCTGATGGCCTTCGTTGGCTTACGGCTGGTGGGGGGAGTGGGGGTGGAAAAGGCACAGGGCCTGGAGGCCTGGAGGTACCTCACCGGCATGGGCGTGGGCTTCTGGCTGGGGGCCGCCGGTTCGCTGGCGGCGGTGAGCTTCGGGGGGAGGGCCAGGGCGGCCTGGCCGGAACAGGCCTGACCGGTAAGGGGCTGTGTCTCCAGGATCCCTCACGGTAGAGAAGCCGCTCTATGTTTTCCCAGAAGCACCCTTCGGGCGACCTGCGTGACCGACCGCGGAGCTTTTCATAACGGGTTCCGCGGACAGGGGTGCCCGGGAGGCGGATACCCGGATTCACCACGGGGAAGCGGCCGCTCCAGGGCGGCGAAGCGGCCACCCCGCGCATCCCCCCAGGAGCTACCTGGAGGGGACACCCCTGAAACCTCTTCCCGGGCGCCCAGGATGGAGGAGGGGATGATCAGGTAATCTGGGGGGCCATTTCAGCGGCTGAGTCCCCCGCAGGAAAGCAACCACTCCACGTATTCCCGCAGGGGCTCCTCGAAGGGGCGGGCCAGGGGGAAACCGTGGAGGCGAAGGTTCATGTTGTCCAGGGGTGAGTAGGGGGGGCGGGGACAGGGAAGGCCCAGCTCGGCGTACCGGACGGGCTCCACCGGCACGTCGTCCCACCCCGCCAGCTCCAGGATCTTTAGGGCGAACTCGTAGCGGGAGCATATCCCTTGGTTGGTGGCGTGGTAGAGACCGTACTTCCCGGAGGCGCAGACGGCGTGGATGATGCGGGCCAGGTCATCGGTGTAGGTGGGGCATCCCACCTCGTCGGTGACCACCCGCAGTGAACCCCTCTCGGCTGCGTTGCGCAGGATGCTCTTGACGAAGTTCCTCTTCCCTCCCTTGCCGAAAAGCCACTGGGTGCGGAAGATGAAGTAGCGAGAGAGTATGGAGGCGATGTACCTCTCCGCCGCCAGCTTGGCCTTCCCGTAGACGCCCTGGGGATTGGGTTCGTCCAGCTCGGTGTAAGGGGCGTTCTTCTTGCCGTCGAAGACATAGTCGGAGCTGATGAAAGCACAGGCGCAACCCGCCTCCAGGCAGGCCAGGGCCACGTTCTGGGCCCCCGTGTAGTTCACCCGGATGGAGGGCTCGGGATCCAGCTCGGCCCTGTCCGCGTCCACGTCAGCGGCGGAGTTGATGACCAGGTCGGGCCCAAGGGCTGTTATGGTCTCCATCAGCGCACCGTGGTCAGTGATGTCCAGGTCCAGGTCGAAAGGGTGTACTTCCTCGCCCCGCTCGCGGAAGACCTTCACCAGGTCCTGGCCCAACTGACCCTCGGCCCCCAGTATCACCACTTTCATTCACAGCCTCCTTACTCCAGGATTCATTCCCCGTTCAGCGCGGCCCCGTTCTACGGAAGCACTCCCGCGGGGCGAACCGCATCCTCTTGCCCGGCGTGCAAGTCTGTGGGCTTGTCTTTGGCTGCCCCAGGCGGTACCCATTATCATAACTTAATGCCGGCACTGGAAGCCGTGAAAGCGCTTGCTTTCTTCTGCACTTCTGCAGGGGTGCCGAGGAACGGCGATGTGATGTCGTGGAGGAGTGGGCAGCCCGCGGGAACCGGGACACCGGTGCGGGGGATAGAAGGAAGAATGCTCCGCGGCCGGGTACGCCGGGGATCGCCGGGGTCAAAAGGCGAGGAGGGGTGATACCGACATGGAGGGAACCATCCGGGGTGTGGTGGTGAAGGAGCTGATGCGCCACTGTGACGAGAGGGGATACCTACTGGAGGTGCTGAGGGACGACGACGGCCTCCTCTCCCGATTCGGGCAGTCCACCTACACCCTCACCTACCCCGGCGTAATCAAGGCCTTTCACTGGCACCGCCACCAGGACGACCTTTGGTTCATCGCCCAGGGGGAGGCGCGGGTGGTCCTCCACGACCTGAGGGAGGATTCTCCCACCAAGGGCGTCACCCAGGTGATCTACGCGGGGGAGCACCGACCGTTGCTCATACTCATCCCGGCGGGGGTGGCCCACGGTTACCAGGTGCTGGGCAGCAAGCCGCTGGGGCTCTTCTACCACACCACCAGGTCCTACGACCCCCGGAACCCAGACGAGGAGCGCATCCCCTACGACGACCCCGCCATCGGCTTCGACTGGGAGAGCAGATAGGCACCGGCACGCGAGGCGGCAGGCCCGCCGGGCGTCGCCGATTTCCACCGGTCTCAGCCGGGGAACGATTCGGGGTTCCCACGGGCCTCCACCCTGCAAGCTCCACCGGAATCCGGAAACCCCTGAGGCCATGTCCCTGCCGAGCCGGGCTTTCGCCATGGTCCGTTCCTCGCCTGGGGGAGAAGGGGCGGCGGGAGGAGATCAACGGGTGCGGGGGCGGCTTGCCAGCCGGGTGTGGGGGCGGCTGCGGGGTCCGTCCCGGGCGTTGACGGAGGCGGGCGGAGAAGGAAACGCCCCCGACCCCTGTAAGAGCCGGGGGCGCCATCATCCCCGTCAAGAACGGGCCATCAGGTCCTCCTCATCCCCGCCGCCAGCAGGAGATATCCCGCCAGGATGAGCAACGCCGCTATCAAGGGCGGTAGCCACAGGGAAGCGCCGGTGGCGGGGAGTTGTCCCCTTACCAGCTCCGGAGCCACCTGCACCGGGGGCTGGGTGGGAGGCGTGACCGGGCCGGGCCCCGGAGTGGGAGGAGGGACCACCTCTCCCCCCGCCTGTACCAGGGCGTTGAAGAAGTCCAGGTCCGTCACCCGGTCGCCCGGCCTGAGCCACAGGTCATAACGGTCGGTGGTGGTGGCCTCCATGTTGGAGGGCATCACCTCGTAAACGGTGTAGTTGCCCGCTTCCAGCAGCAGGAAGGAGTAGCTCCCGTCATCGGCGGTGCTAGCCTGCATCTCCACCCGCTCGTCGCTGAGGGTGTACCCGGTGAGCACCACGGTGATACCGCCCACCGGGGGTTCGCCTGGGTCACGCACCCCATCGCCGTCGTTGTCCTGCCACTTGTGTCCGGCCACCGATGCGTAGGGAGCGTTGGCGAAGAGCACCGAGGCGGTATCCCCTGCCTGTAGGACCACCTCCACCGACACGGGACGGGTGGCATAGTAACCGGGTGGCACGCTCTCCCCCACGCGGTACCGACCAGGGGCGAGTCCGGTGAAGGAGAAGGAGCCGTCTTCCCCGGTCACGGCGGCGAGGATGGGGCCATCCCCGGAGACGCTCTCCAGGGTGATGGTGACGCCGGCCAGGCCCGGCTCGGTGTCATCGCGGACGCCGTCACCATCCAGATCCTGGAATTTCAAGCCCTGCACCATGCCGTAGGGGCAGTTACCGAAGTCCACCACCACCCCCATGCCGGATGTCACCTCCACCCTCACCTGGGCCTGGGTGGTGGGGAACATCCCGGCCGCAGGCCTCTCCACCACGGTGTAGGTGCCCGGGAGAAGGCCGGCGAAGGAATAGGAGCCGTCCTCCCCGGTCACCGCCGTGGCCATAGGATCCCCTGTGGGCGGGTAGCCGGCATAGACCTCGATGGTGATGCCGGCCAGGGTTCTGGTCTCCTCGGGGTCCCATGACCCGTCCATGTCCTCGTCCAGCCACTTGTGGCCGGTGATGGAGCCGTAGGGTGCGTTGCCGAAGTACAGGAACACCCTCTGCCCGTGGCCTAGCAGGACCTCCACCGATGAAGGGCCGGTGGGGAAGTAGCCGGGTAGGGAATCCTCGTCCACCCGTATCTGGTAGGTGCCGGCCTTAAGGTGTTCGAAGGAGAAGCGACCGCCTCCCGCCGTCTCTGTGGCTAGCGGACCCGGCTCCAGTATCACGGTGACGCCGTCGATGCCCTCCTCGCCCTCGTCCATGAGGCCGTCCTGGTCGGCGTCATGGAACTTGATGCCGGCGATGGAACCGTAGCGGGCGTTGAGGAAGTCCAGGCCTTCCAGCGCCTGGCCCGGCTCCAGCGAGACCTCGCGGGCGCCGGAGGCAGGTTCCACCGGCTCCCAGGGGGATTCGAGGACCTCCTTGACGGTGTAAGCACCAGGGGCAAGGTCCTCGAAGGTGTAAGAACCATCCTCGGCGGTCACGGCCTGGGCCACCTTGGACCCGTCCCTCCAGAGCTCCACGGTGACGCCGGGTACCGGCAGGTCACCATCGTCGACCCTACCGTCGTAGTTCCTGTCCTCCCACTTCCGTCCCCGCAGTGAGCAGGGGCGTCGGTTGAGGAAGTCGAGGCCAGTGCGCGCCTCCCCGTAGGCCAGGGTCACCTCGTGGCTGCCTCCTGGCGGAAGGACGGGTTCCCACGAGGAGCCAGTGGGAAGGACCTCCACCACCCGATAGGTACCGGGCTTGAGACCGATGAAATGGTAGGAGCCGTCCGGACCAGTGACCGTCTCCGCCACCAGGGTGGTGCCCTGGTACAGGCGCACGGTCACCCCCTCGATCGGTGAGTCCGTAGGGTCAATAGCCCCGTTGCCGTCCCAATCCTCGTACTTGGCCCCGGAGATGGAACCGCAGCGGGCCAAGGGGATCACCACCTGGCGCCACCAGCAGGGGAGGGGGCAACGGAGGATGAGGCCTTCGTACCAGGTGGCTTCCGTGGCCTGGAATCCCTCGGGAACCAGCACCTTCACGGCGTACTCAGTGTAACCGGAGGGCCCGTCGCTGCGGGGGAGGTGGGCCCAACCGGCCCACCCGCCAGGGTAAGGAGGCATGGGGATGCCGAATATATAGAGCATACCGTAGGCGCCGGGCCCGGTCACCTTGGCGTAAGGCCCATCGTAGCCGTCAGCAGGTATCCAGTCGCCGCCCACCTTGCGGTAGAGCTCTACCCTTATCCCGCTCAGGAGGGGCTCCTCCATGTCCGCCATGCCGTCCCAGTCGAGGTCCTCCCGTACGATGACCTCCACGATACCGTTGTCGCAATTGACAGCGGGCTTCCTGGCGTTGAGGAAGTCCACCCGCACCTCCTGCCCCGCGGTCACCGTGACCTGCCTCTCCGCGGGCTGGGTGGGCACCCACTCGGTGCCGGGCAGCTCCCTTACCGTGTAATCACCAGGCTGCAGGCCTTCGAAGGAATAGGAGCCGTCGGGACCGGTCTCGGTCTCGACCAGCCGGGACCCGTCCCTCCAGAGCTCCACCTTGACCCCGGGCACGGGGGGCTCGCCCTCCTGCCGTATCCCGTCGGCGTTGTAGTCTTCCCACTTCCGACCGCATATCTTTCCTGGCGCGGGGGGCAGAGGGCGGTTGCCGAAGAACACCGTTACCTGGCAGCCGTGCTTTATGATCACTTCGTGGGAGGTGGGGGTGGTGGGCTCGTATCCGGCGGGCACCACCTCGCTCACCGCGTAGGTGCCATCCGCCAGTTTTGAGAAGACGGCGGTACCGTCGGGGCCAGTGTAGGCTTGGGAGGAGGTTCCCAGCTTCACTAGGACGTCGGACATGCCGGGCTCGCCAGCCTGGCGGACGCCGTCCCCGTTCTCGTCCAGGAACTTGATCACCGTGATGCTGCCCTTTTTGGGGCATTCCCAGCATTCCACGGAGGGAAGGGTAGGGGTAAGGGACATCTCCAACCCATTACCCGCCGGGCCGGAGGATACCTCCCCCTTTCCCGGGACCCCGATCCTGGCGGTTCCCGGCGTCGCTCCCGCCGCCGGGACCGATTCCCCGGAGGTCCCAGCCGGGCCGTCGCCCGTGGAGGCAGCCGGGCCGTCGCCCGTGGAGGAAGCTTTTGCCATCGGCACACCCTCCGGTTTAGCTCCCTCCGCTGCAGGCGGGGTTTTTCCCTCCCCCGCCGAGGCGGTGATGATCCCCCCGGAGAGGGAGAAGACCACCAGCAAAGAGATCAACAGTACGGCCCATCGCTTGCCGGTCTTCAACTCAACCCACCTCCCATCGGTTCAAGCCTCCGTATCGCGTCCTTACAGACCGTTCGATTTCCCCTTTCCCCGCGGCCAGTTTTTTGGGCCAGCTTTCCTCAAAGCGTTTCCTCGAATGCGTTTCCATCTTGTTTCCTCGAAGGCGTTTCCATATTTGTCCTTCCTTTGCCTTTCCTTCCTTTGCCCTTCCTTGCCCGGGGTCTCTTGGCCCGAGGCTGTCTAGCATCCTGGATCGTACGACCGTGATGCCACCCCGGCTACAGCTGTGGCCGCTCTCATCCCCTTGGAGCAAAAAGGAAAACCTGTAACGATATGGAAAGCTCCTATCTTTGCCTCTTTGGGGAAACTTGCCAGGATAAAGATCAGGACGGATTTTGGCTAAATATGCGTCCCCCCCGAATTCCGTCTTTTCTAGCTCCCCCCTTCTTCTTCATTTCCCACGTTTCGGCTACTGAATTTTATTATACCCTTAAGCGAGTCCTTTCATAAAGGGGTGGGGGAATATCAGGGATCTCAAGGCGCACCCGTGACGGGAAGCGGCCAGCGGTTTAGCATCGCGGGCCATGGCCCAGCGGGGATCCGAATGATTGGGCAGGAGGGTTCCTCCTGTCCCGGATTTATCGATCTCGTGTGCCCCGATTTACCCGGGAAGCGAGGTTCCGGCTCACCCAGTGGAGAAAAGGGGCCGGGACGCTTTCTTGACCCGGTCAGGCCACACCCCCCGTGACGCCTCGTCACCGGCCTCGCCGAATCGGTACAGGTTGTGCAGGGAGGCTCCCATCCCCAGGAAGAACCAGAAGAGGGTGAGCATGGGGATGGCAAAGAGGAGCCAGGCCCCGAATAGGTTGGAGACGGCATAACCCACCATCCCCAGGAAGAACGCCTCACATAGGAAGTACAGGTAAGGGTCCTCCCGGGACCCCCTCCTCGCCCGGTACAGACAGAACCAGTAGACGATGAAGAGGGAGAGGAAGAACACGAATCCCACCAGGCCATGGGAGACAAGGTAGGTGAGGAAGGCGTTCTCCACCGCCACCCAGGTTTCCCGCAAGTTGGCTTCCACGATGCGTTGACCCTCCATACCCATACCCAGCCCGAGGAAGGGATGCTCCAGGAAGAAGTCGATAGCCATCCGGTACTGGTACATGCGGGCCTCGGCGGCCTCCCTGGCGCTCAGGCTGGTGAAACGTTTCTTCACGAACTCCGGGGGGTTGAGCATCACCAGCACCAGGGCGGTTACCAGGATCACCGTGGCCGCGGTGAGCCAAACCCGGCGATCGGCGAAGCCGAAGGCCCCGTATAGCAGGGCGATGCAACCGGCCGCCACCCAGGCCGCCCTCGACCCGGTGAGAAAGAGAGCGGAGAGGTTCACCCCCAGCCCCACCAGGAGGAGGAACCAGATGAGCCTCCTGCCCCTGCGCCAGGCATAGCTCAGGAGGCTGACGAAGAAGGGGAGAGCGAAGACGAGGTAACCTCCCAAAACGTTTGGGTGGAGGAAGGTGGAGTTGATGCGGTAGGCCTGAGCTTCGCTCTCCCCAGCCACATAGTTCACGTCCTTGGGGTATCCCAGGCGGGAGAGGACCTTCTCCGCTATGTATTCCGTCTTGGCCTGGCCTATGGCCTTCTGCACCAGACCGAAGGTGGCCACCAGGGTGAAGCAGACCATCATGATCACCAACAACCCCTGCACCTGGCGACGGGTGGTGACCAGATTGAGTACCAGGAAGAAGACGTAGACGAACACCACGGTCCTGACGAAGCGGAAAGCCATCACCAAGATGCTCCCCCCGTGGATGATGCCCACGAAACAGGCGACGACGTTGGTGATGACATATAGCAGGATGGCGAAGGAGATGGGACTGCTCCTCTTCCACTCAGATTTCCCGGTGAAGGACCGCAGCACCCAGGCCACGAAGGTCAGGGCCATGACTATCTCGTGGATGTTGAAGTGGATGCCGCGGGCCTCCCCGGCGACAGCCACCTGTATTCCCAGGTTCCAGGTGGGGCCCGCTTGGGGTAAGGTCAGATTGAAGAAGAGAGCTACCCCAACACCCAGCAGAGGGTAGCGGTAGATGACGGCGAAAAGCGTGGCGCCTCCCAGCAGGATGAACACTACCTTGGCGGGAAGCTGGGTGGAGACCAGCCCGGCGATCATACCCGCCGCTCCGGCCGTTGCCAGCAACGCCAAGGGGACAGCCTGATCCGCCTTCCCCCCTCTGGCCACCCTCGTCCTAGCCCTGACCTTCAAAACCCTTTATCCTCCCTCTTGAAAGTTCATAGAGCCAAACGATGAAATCGATTATTCCCTGCTGACCTTCAAAAACCTTATCCTCCCTCTTGAAAGGGCTGACTAACGCCCCGCCTTCCCAGCCTGTGCCCCGCCCGCCGAAGGGTCGGCCCCGGTAGCTATCGGCTTTGGCGGGCTTCCCCGATGGGGTGGTCGGAGGGAACCTGATCCAGGCTGATCCAGAGGTCACCCTCTGCCAGCCACACCCTGCTGGCGGGGGCGTCTCACCACCCCGCTGGACATTCCCCTGCCGCGGGGTCACGGACTTCTTGGCGTGGCCTTTCCCCACAGTGGAGCCCCGGGACCGGGGCCTTGTCCTCGACCTCCGGGTTCGGGGGCTGAGCCTCATGACAGCACCTTCCTGTAGATCTCAAGGATTCGCAGGGCGGTCCTCTCCCAGGTATATCCTGAGGCCCTCTCCCTTCCCCTCCGAGAGAGATCCCGGGCCGTGCCCTCCTCCAGGGCCTCAGCCAGGCCCCGGGCGATGTCATGGGGATCGCGGGGATCCACCAGAACCGCTGCCTCGCCCACCAGCTCGGGGTAGGAGGATGCCCGAGAGGCCACCACCGGGGTCCCGCAGGCCATAGCCTCCAGCAGGGGTAGGCCGAATCCCTCGTAGACCGAGACGTTGACGAAGGCGGAGGCCCCGGAATAGAGGGCGGGCAGGTGTGCCTCCTCCACGTAGCCCGCGAACACCACCCTATCCTGGAGTCCAGTCTCCAGCACGGCGTCCTCCACGCCCCCCCTCAGGCCCTCCATCGGCCCGGCCAGCACCAGTCTGAGCCCGTCCCCCGGTGCCGACGCACCGGCCTTGAGCAGTTCCTTGAAGCCCAGGAGCAGGTTGAGGATGTTCTTCCTGGGGTCGTAACCGCCTAGGTAGAGGAGGTAGGGCCTCTCGATGCCGTAGAGGGGGAGCGCCTCCCGGATCTCCGCCTCCCCCCGAGGGTGGAAATCCGCCGAGACCCCCTCGGGCACCACTTCCACCCGGTCTTCCGGGATCTTCCATATCTCCGTCACGTCCCGGGCCGTGTTTTGGGAGACCGCTATCACCCTCTCCGCACGGCGGGCCGCCGCCCGGTGGAACTCCATCCAGGCCCACGAGTTGGGCCCCAGGTAGGGACCCCGGAGCACCAGCAGGATGAGGTCGTGCACGGTGACCAGGAAGGGTTTGGGGAGGAAGGGGCTGAGATTGTGGTCGATGCCGTGAAAGAGGTCCACCCTAGCCTCGGCCACCCGGCGGGCGAAGAGGATGTGCTCCGCCAGCATCCCAGGCCAGGAGTAGCGTCCCAGCGCAGGGACCTGCACTACTGGCAATTCTTGGAAACGAACTATCTTCGGCTCGGCGGCGTGACCTGCATATTCCCCGTCCCCCCGGGCGTCACGGCAGGTGAAGAGGACGGGCTCCAGCTCGCGTCCGCCCGTCTCCAGCAGGGACCGGAGGAGGTGGCCGGTATACCTCCCGATGCCCCGGAAACGGTTGATGTTGGAAAAGGCCCTGGCGTCAATGCCCACCCTCATCGACCGTCCCCACCCCTTTCAGGCTTTTCGGCCAGCACCGCCAGCCATCTCCCGTTGTTGGAAAGAAAAGGTATTCTCTCCAGCCTCAGCAGGATGGAGAGGTCCCCCCGGTAAAGGACCGGCAAGGGAACGTGGGGGAGCCAGGTTTCCACCAGGATGGGCTCCAGCCCGCATCTTTCCAGCGTCCTGCGGATCCCCTCCCGCGTGAAGGCCCTGGACATCCTGGGAAGGGGCTTGGTCTCCCAACCCCGGAAGTCTCCGTTCTCCAGAAGCAAGAATATCTTTCCACCAGATCTGGTCACCCGGGCCCACTCAGCGAGAGCTTCCTCCGGTTCATCCATCCTGTCCAGGGCGAACTGCGAGATCACGGCATCGAAGCTCTCCCCGGGGAAGGAAAGCCGGGCGGCATCGGCGATGAGCCTGGCGACCTGAATGGATCCTCCCCCCGGTCTGCTACCGGCCGGACCTCTGGCGGGCTCCCCCACATCGGAAGGTAATCCGTTCCCCCAGGGGTGGGAACCGCGTCCGAGGGGCTCTACCCAGACGGTCTCGATGCCTTCCACGCCTGAGAGGGTCTGGAACAGCCCGCCTTCCCGGTCACCGATCAGCAGCACTTTCCATCCCCGGGGCGGTTCCAGCAGGCGCAGGATGCGGCCCGTCCTGATGTCCAGCTCCCTTCCCCGCAGGGCCGGCCTGGCCACCGCCATCAGGCTGGTGCAGAAAACGTAACCGAGGGGCCGGGCAAAGAGGACCATTGTCACCATTTTTTTCCATAGATTGGGTCGAAATCCGGGGAGGAAGCTACGGGGAAGGACGGTGACCTCGAAACCCTCCCTCGTCAGGCCCCTCCAGAGGGAGAGAGGGCTTTGCTCGTTAACGTGCATGATGTCGTCGTACTGCCCACGCAGGCTCTCGGGCAGCTCCTTTCGGGCCAGGACTCGTAGGGCCGTTCTAGCCAGGGGGTAGCCCACCCGGTAGAACCAGGTGTTGGGGCCGGTGTGCACCACCAGCCTCCCCCAAGGGCGGAGGACCCTTCTCACCTCCCGCAGGCAACGTTCCACCTCGTAGGGATGGAGGTGCTCGTATACGTCCACCAGGAACACTGCGTCGAAGGTGGAGTCGGGAAAGTCCAGCCCCTTGGCGTCGGCTAGTCGGAACTCCACCCTCTCCCTATCCCTTGGGTCCAGCAGGCGGGCCCTTTCCCGCGAGAGCTCCAGGGCGGCGGGGGAATAGTCGATGCCCACCGCCCGGGCCGCCCCCCTCCTGGCCGCTTCGCAAGTGAGCTCCCCCCGACCGCACCCAATGTCCAGGACCCACCTGCCCCGAAGGTCCCCGGCCAGGGCCAGAGCTTCCTCCATCCTCTCCGGCAGGCGGGTCTCCCCCCGGGTGAAGAGGTCGTAGCCGTCGCAATCGGTCATGAAGTATTCGCGGGTGTAGAGCTCCGGCGGCACGGGCGGTGGGAGCCCCTCGCGGTCCTCGTCCATGGTCTCCTCCCTCAAGATCGCCTTGCGGTCGGGCAGCGGTCCCCGGCCCGGGAGACCCCGCCCGCTACTGTCATCCTCACGCTGTCTATCTCCCGGGTTCCTCCCCTTTCACCATTCCCGAGGAGCGCCTGTTTCCGCTGCTTTTCGGTCAACAGGTCCTTCGCGGTCCCGGCGCTTCCTTGGTTCACCAGGCCCTTCGTGGTCCCGGCGTAGGGCAGGACGCGCGTCCTCCCTTCCGGGATCGTGCGACCCCACCTCATAACCCCGTCCCATAACCTCGTAACCCCCTCCCATAGAGACTCCCCGGATGGCGTGACCCCCTCCCCTTAAAGGTATTGGCTGAACCATTCGAACATCAATCCGGTTCCTCCGACCCAAAACTCCACCCCCTGGTGCGACCTTAAAGGTATTGGCTGAACCATTCGAACATCAATTCCCAGACCTCGGCCCTTCCCGCCGGGTCGTTCACGCAGTGACCCTCCTCCGGATAGACCTTGAGGCTCACCGTCCTGCCCCGCTCCCGCAGTAGCTCGTACATGCGCCGGGCCTGCTCCACCGGTATGAGGGGGTCCTTCTCCCCGTGGACGAGGAGCACCGCAGCCCGGATTCCGTCCGCGTAGTTGACTGCGGAGCGGACCCGGTATTCCTCGGGGACCTGATCCGGCGTGCCTCCCACCATGGGGATGAACTCGTCCAGCAGCGTTTTGGCGGCGGGGTCCCGGGAGGCTTTCACGTGCCGGTAGAGGTCGGCGGCGTCGGTGAAGGCGGCCTCGGACACCACCGCCTTCACGGAGGGGTCTCTGCCCGCGGCGATGAGGGAGACCGCTGCTCCGTGGCTTTGCCCGTACATGCCCACCCGGTCCCCATCCACCAGCCCCATTCCCTTGAGCAGGTGGATAGCGGCCAGCACGTCGTCCACTTCTCCCTTGGCCCCCTCGTGCCTTCCCTGCGATCTGCCGCTTCCCCGGAAGTCCGGATTGAATACCAGGTAACCGCGGTCGCGGATCATCAGGGCCACGTCGCTGAAGTCGCCGGCGGTGCCAAAACCGGCATGGTTTACGATCACCAGGGGCCAGGGGGGCTCCCCGGGGGGCCGGAAGAGGAGCCCGGAGACGGGGGTGCCGTCCAGGCTGACGTAGTCCAGCCTCTCGGCCACCTTCTCCAGGTCCTGCAGGGCTGAGTAAACTTGGTCTAATAGCCGGTTGGCGGCCGCATAATCCTTTCGGTTGTATGCATCCAACGCTTGTAGCCATACGGCCCTGGCCTTCCTGACGTCGTATCCCTCATCGGCCCGTTGGGATATATCCTGGGCGGCGGAGAGCCCCCGGGCGGTGACGGTGGCCTGTTCCACCACTCTCCGAAGGGCACAAGAGCAGCCCCCCACCAGCGGAAGGGAGAGAGAAAGGAACAGGATCGCCAGGACGGCCCAGGTTGGTTTTCTCCCTTGCCTCAAAGTCTCACACCTCTTCCCAGCTTTTCCTACCTCTTCCCACTTCTTCCCACATCTTCCCCCGGTATACTGGATTCGGCATCCCCAGGCCGGTTCCACCGAATACGGGCCTCAGCGTGGCCTTTCCGCTGGGGTACCCCGCGCCGGATACCGGTCCTGCCCCACGAGGCCCCACAGTAGCAGGTATCGGCGTCTGGCCGTCTCGCCTTTGCCCTTCTGGCCCCTCCGGGGTCTCCTCACGGGGTCAGAGCCCGGTTGAGCCTCCGGAGTTCCTCCTTCCTCCAGGTCCCCACTGTGACCGAGGCCATGGCGTAGGCGACTGCCGTTCCCGCCGCGGAGACCAGGGCCCAGCGAAGGGCGGGCACGAAGCCTTCTCCGGGGCGAAGGAACGCCAGGAAAGCAGCCGCCGCGGCGTAAGCGACGAGGCCGGCTGTCAGCGGGCGCGCCATCATCCCCTTCCAGGCCGGGCGGAAGCCCGCCTCCCGGGCCAGGGCGGTGGAGGCGACGAAGAAGATGGCCGCCTCGCTCAGAGGCACCGCGGCGGCGGCGCCCATGTAGCCGAACAGCGGGACCAGCACCAGGTTCAACCCGCCTTTGAGCACCAGTCCCCTCAGGATGACCCCGGTGAGGGCCCGCTGGCGGTTGAGGGCCACGAAGAAGGGGAAGGAAACCGCCGTCATGAAGGTGAAGCTCATGGCGGCCATGGTCAGCCAGGTGGCCGGCCAGGCCTCCACGAAATCCCTCCCTTGTAGAAACAGCACCGGCCGGGCCAGGATGGGGACTATGACGGCAAGGGGGAGCACCGCCGCCAGGCAGTAGGAGGTCAAATAACGCCACAGCTCAAAGGCCCTGCCAGGGTGCCTGCCGGTCACCCGGGAGACGGCGGGAAGGAGAGCCATGTTCACGGCGATGGTCAGGAACACGAAGGCCTTGGCGAAGAGGCCCGCGGCGGCGTACAGGCCCACCTCCCGGTCCCCCCTGAACCAGGATATGATGGGCAGGTCCAGGCTGGCGTAGACGGTGATCCCCGCACCCACCACCGCCAGGGGCCAGGCGCTGCGCAGCAGGTATCTCCAGAGCCCCGGGTTCACCAGGCCCTCCCTTCCCCCCGGTCCCTCCCCGTAAGCGGGGGGAGTCGAGACGTTCTCCGCCCCCTCCTCCCGCGAGAGGCCCCGCTGTGCCCTCCGGAAGGCCACAAAGAAATGGAGCACCGAATAGAGGTAAGCCGCCAGGTAGGCGAGGACCAGCGGGTAAACCCGGTTTCCCACCAGGGAGAGGGCGATCACGGAGAGGGCCACCCGCACCAGGCCCATGAAGAGGTAGACCAGGGCCACAAAGGAAAGCCTTTCCAGGGAGATGAAGGCCTCTGCCAGGGTGTTAGAGAGGGGCTGCTCCACCAAAAGGCAGGAGGAGAGGGCGAAGAGCACCAGGAGCTTCTCCCCCGCCAGGGGCCCCGAGCGCTGCGCCGCCCAGGTGACCAGGTTTACCAGGTTAAGGACCAGGAAACCCCCGGTTCCCAGGAGCAGACGGAGTCCCACCACAGCGGGCACGTACCGCTTCAGGAGCAGGTGGTCCCGGGAGGCGTCCCGGATGGTAATGTTTCCCATGCCGAAGTCCGGTATCACCTGGATGATGGTGTATAGGGCGAAGGCGTAATTATATATGCCGGCCCTTTCCGGCCCCAGCATGCGGTTCACGTAAATGGCCAGGAGGAAGGTGAGGCCGGAAGTGATGACGCGGGCCCCTGTTAGGTAGAGGGCATCCTTGGAAAGTTTTACCAGCCTCGAGCCCTCCCCGCCCGCGGGCTCCTTTTCCTCGCCAGCGGGAAGGGAAGGGCTCCCGGGCACGATCCCCCCCGTTTCCGGCGGGTTTTGCCTGTCTCCCAACTTTCGTATCAGCCCTTGTTCCTCTTCCTCAGGCGGGAGAGGATCCCGCCGCCCGCCGCCTCCCGTGGCGGCGTGGGGGAAGCGCTGGCCTGCCTACCGTAGCGTATGTTCTCCGGTCCGCTGCCTTGCCCGGCTTCCGGGGATGCCCCGGCCGGCTCGGGGCGCGCGACCCCTGCTCCGGGACTGGGAGGAGCGGTCTCCCTGGCCGATACCTTCTCGCCCCTTTCACCCCCGCCCAGGTTCGCTCCCGCCTCCAGCAGGAGTTTCCTCAGGTGGGCCTGGGCCTCCTCCTCGGTGATGTGGGCGAACTCCCCCTCCCGGCGCATCATGCGGATGATGGTGGCGGTGATCCTGGCTATGGCCTCCCCGCCGATGCCGTACCTCTCCAAGAAAACCTGGTAGTAGGCGCCGATGGCCTCCTCCGCGGTGGCTCTCACCTCTTCGCGGGGAGAGCGTAAGGCCCTTATCCAGCTCTTGGGGATGGAATCCCCCGACCTGCCCAGCTTCCGAAAGGACTCCACCGCCGCCTGCCTTATCCGGGCCAGCTCCTCCCGGTCGTCCAGGGGGAGGGCCCCAGGCGTACCTCCCGCCGGGGCCTCCCCGGCGCTTACAGCGACGTCCGCCCTTCCCGCCGGGATTCGGGCAGCCTGCTCGGTCCCCGGCCCCGAGGGTACGATGGCTTCTTTCCCTGGGGCAGCCCCAGGTGATGTGCGGGCGGAGGTAGGCCGGGGTCCGGTTGCAGGTGGCTCCCCTGACCTTTCCCCTTGGTCAGGTCCCGCGAGGGAAGCGGCCACCGCGCCCTTCCCCTCCGCGGGCCGTTCCTCCACGCCTTTCTCCGGCAAGCGCCTTTCCCTCGTGGGCCCCTCTTCCCGGCCTTTAACCGGAGCGTGCACTTCCTCAGCGGGCATGCGGAACTTCCTCCACCCCTTCACCTTCACGTTGGCAAGGATGGTGCCAGAGGGCTTTATCTCCAGCCTCTGGAGGGGGGCCAGCGCCTCCATGGCCACCTTGCGGGTGCAGTGTTCCGAGTCGATGAGCAGAAAGGAACTTCCCGTCCAGGATGCGATGACCGCGGCGTCGGAGGCCAGCAGGAGGGGGGGAGCATAGAAGATGACCAGGTCGTATCCCTGCTCCATCTCCCTTACCCAGTCCTCCCACCTAGGGAGGGATAGGAGGTCAGTGGAACGGGGGTTGGTCTTTCCCGAGGGGATGAAGTGATATCCCGCCTTCTCCAGCGGGAACGCCACCTCTAGGGGGTTTCCTCCTCGCTCCAGGACCTCGCTTAAGCCCTGCCTCCCCCGGGCATTGAGCTCGCGGGTAAGAGACCCCTCCATGAGGTCGGCGTCCACCAGCAGGACGCTCCTGCCGGTGTTGGCCACGCCCCGGGCAAGGATGGCGGCGTGCCGCGGTCCCTCCTCGTAAGGTATGACGGGTACCAGCGCCAGAGATCGCCTCCCGCCTTCCCGGAGGGAGAGGAGGAGGTTGGACCTGAGGTCGGCCAGGGCGGTCCAGGCCGGGGTCCCGGGCTTGAGGGCAGCGAGCGGGTCCGGTGCCTCTTTTAACCTGGGAATGTTTCCCAGCACGGGAAGGCCCAGTATCTCCTCCGTCTCGGCCACCGAGCGGAAGTGGGGGTCGAAATACTCCCAGCCGATGGCCAGGCCCAGGCCCAGCACCAGTCCCAGGAAAACCCCCAGTCCGAGGTAGACCAGGGGCTTGGGCCGCACCGGCTTGGTGGGGGGCACCGCCCGGTTGGTGAAGACGAGGGTGCCGCCCATGAGCAGCTCCTTGAAGTCGGCGTCGTAGTAGGGGTTCTCCAGTTCCCCTGAGGGGACCAGGGTCTTCAGCTCGAGGATCTCGCCCCAGGCGTTGGCTATCTCCGCCACCCTGGTGGGGCTGGAGTCGGAGAAGGTCATCTTGAGGGAGGTGGAGTTGGCGATGGGTATGGCACTGGCTTTTTTTACTAGTTCATCGGGAGGGATGGCCAGCCCCAACTCCCCCAGACGCTTGCTCACCGTCTCCGCCACCCCCACGCTCTCGCAGGCGTTGGCAATGCTGGACATGGCGGCGGTGTAGGCCAGGCCCACTGTGGGGTCGGGCAGCTTCGTGGTGGGGTTCTTAGGAGGCGTGGCCGCCAAAACGATCTCGGCCCGGTAGACGGGGTCCTGCACCCTGGCTACAACAGCGGCCACCAGGGCGGCCACCAGCACGATGACCACCACCACCCACAACCTCTTCACCACGGCCGTTCCCACGTCCTCCAGCTTCATGCCTGGTCTACCCCCTTCTGCTTCCGCCCACCGCGTCGGGATGAATGTTTTCCAAATATTCCCACCCAGCCTTTATGGATAATAAAAATCTCGCCCCTTTCGAGGAGGCAGGATGTAACACTATATTACCTTATGTACCCGACGACAGAAACGCGGCCCGTTGCCGGGGGCATTACCCGTTGCGGGGCCCACGGGAGTACGGAGAGGGGCAGCTTGATGGGATGCGCGCCGCCGCGCGGAGACGGGTGGTTGGCATGACGGTAAACGTATATGGGGAAGGCTACTATCGCTACCGGGAATCCACCTTGGACTTCCGGGTGGAGGCCAGACTCATTGGGAGACTACTCCGGGTTTTTCCCGGTTGCCGCGTGCTTGAAGTGGGATGCGGGGGAGGGGCCCTCATGCGGAGCCTCTCGGCCCTGGGCTGCCAAGTGGTGGGGGTGGACATCGCGGAGGAGGCGGTGAGGCTGGCGGAACGGGAGGCGAAGGGCTGCCGGGTCCTCCGGGCCGATGCCTCCCGGCTGCCCTTCGATGACCATTCCTTCGACAGGGTGGTGGCTCACCACCTCGTAGAGCACTTGGAGGAGCCGGAGTCGGCCCTACGGGAGTGGGCGAGGGTGCTCTCGGAGGACGGCATCCTTGTGATATGCACCCCCAACCGTCGGTATCCTAGCCCCCGTATATTCGATGACCCCACCCACGTGCACCTCTACGACCGGGAGGAACTTTCCCGCCTGGTGGAGAGCTCGGGCTTTCGTATCCTGGAAAGCTTCACCGTCTTCCCCCACCTCTTGAGGGATAGGGTGAGCGTCAAGGTGGGCGTGCCGCTCCATTTCCTCTTCCGGCGACTTCCCGTATTCTCGGAGAGGGGAAGGAGCCTTTTGCTCTCCGCCCGAAAGCTGCCTCCAGGTGGTCCGGGAGGACTCTCCCTGGGGGTAAGGGCTGAGGGCTTCCGGGTGGCCTCTGTGTCTCAAGCCAGCGAGCTCTCCCCTGGGGGAAGGGAGGAGGACCGGGAAGCGGGGGGAAGGGGTAGGTACCGGGAAGCGGACCGGCCCGGTGACGCCTTGGGTGACCAGGGAGAGGGCCTCCCGATGGAAGGAGGGGGGTCGTCGGGAAGGGGAGTTGCCCCCCGACCTAAGGTCCTGGTGGTCAACCACGCCGTGGAGTTGGGAGGAGCGGAGAGGGTGCTGCTTCGCCTCACGGATCACCTCCTCGCCCGCGGATTCGAACTGGGGCTGGCCTGTCCCGCGGAGGGGCCCCTGGTGGCGGAGATGCGGAAGAGGGGCGTAAGGGTACACCTGGGCCACCCCCGCCCCCGCCTTCTGCGCATCCGAAGGAAGTCCCTGGGGGGCGGGGTAGGGGTCCTCCTCTACCCCTGGGACCTCGCGATGACTGTTTTCCGGCTGGCTTCCCTCCTCCGCAGGGAGGGATACCAGGTGGTCCTCACCAACAGCGTGAAGGCCGACATATACGGGAGCCTGGCGGCCAGGTTGGCCGGGAGGCCAGTGGCCTGGAGGTTCCATGACATACCCGACCGGCAGGCCTTCGGGAGGTTGAACCTCTTCCTCGTGCGGTTTTTCTCCCGCCGCTTCGCCGACCGTGTGCTGCCCGTGTCGGAGGCTTCCCGCAGGGCCTTCCTCCAGCTGGGGACACCCGGGGAGCGCTTGAGGACGGTGTACAACGGCCTGGATCCGGAGGGGGAGGCATCGCCGGTGGATCCCCTCCGGGTGAGGGAGGGCCTGGGAGTGCCGGCGGACGCCCCGCTGGCGGTGTGGGTGGGGAGGGTGGTGGACTGGAAGGGCCCTGACCGTTTCGTGGAGGCGGCTGCTCTGGTGTCAGGGCGGATACCCGAGGCCCGCTTCCTGGTGGTGGGCGACGCGCTCTTCGGGGACAGGGGTTACCTGGAGGGGCTGCAGGAGGAGGTGAGGCGGAGGGGACTGGAGGACAGGTTGGCCTTCACCGGCTTTCGGGACGACGCTTGGGACATCATGGCCGCCTCCGATCTTCTGGTCCACTCTTCCTTGCTCCCCGATCCGCTGCCTACAGTGATCCTGGAGGCCATGGCCTTGGGCAAGCCGGTGGTGGCCTTCAGGGGTGGTGGGGTGGACGAGATGGTCATCCCCGGCGAGACGGGCCTCCTGGTGGAGCCGGGGGACACGCAGGGCCTGGCCCGGGCCATGGAACGACTCCTTTCCCGGCCGGAGGAGGCGGCCGAGATGGGCAGGATGGGGGCCCTTAGGTTCCGAGAGCTGTTCTCGGTGGATTCCACCTACCGGGTCATCGGTGACGAGCTGGAGAGCCTGGCCTCGGGGGGGTCTCGGCGGTGCAAGCGGGGCGCGCGGGAGGGATGCTTCTCGGATCCGCCGATGGCCCGCGAAGGTGGAGCCCGGGAAGGGACGAGGGGGGATTCCCGGTGAGGGTGGGAGTGGAAGGGAGGACCCTGCAGGGACCCCGCTACGGCGTGGCCCGGTTCCTTAAAAACGTCCTGTCCCACATGGCCCTGGCGGGAGCAAGTGACCTATTCCTGGTCTACCTTTCCCGGGAGGTCGAGGACCCGGGAGTTTCCGCCCCCAACGTGGTGTTCAAGGTGCTGGGCGGTGCCCCCTCCATCACCTGGAGACACTTGAGGATGCCCCTGGAGATGAGGAGGGACCGGGTGGACGTGCACCTGTCACCCACCTACTTCGTCCCCTTATGGAGGGTATGCCCCGAGGTGGTGGTGGTCCATGACATCAGCTTCAAGGCCCACCCGGAGTGGTTCGCCCGGGACCGACGCTTCCTCTTCGACGACCTCTTCTGGAGGGCGGTGAAGAGGGCGGAGCGGGTCATCACCCCCAGCGAGTTCTCCAAGGCGGAGATCGTCCGCTACCTGGGCATCGAGCCCGAGAGGATAAGGGTGGTCCCCAACGCCCCGGAGGAGGTGTTTCGACCGGTGAGGGACCCGACGGCCCTGGAGGGGGTGAGGAAGAGGTATGGCTTGCAGGAGCTCTTCCTCCTGACCGTGGGGGCCATACACACCCGCCGTAATCTGGAGCGCCTGGTGAGGGCGGTCCACCGGGCCTCCTCGCGGCTGGGCGAGCCTCTGCAGCTGCTGGTGGTGGGGATACCCGCCCCCTTTTCCCCGCCGGTGGACTTCCTAGGCGAGGCGGAGAGACTGGGCATGGCGGGGTACGTGCTCCACCGGCCATACGTGCCGGAGGAGGACCTGGTGCTGCTGTACAACGCCTGCTCCCTCTTCGTGTACCCTTCCCTCTACGAGGGCTTCGGCCTACCGGTGGTAGAGGCCATGGCCTGCGGCACCCCCGTTGCCTGTGCCCGTTCCAGCGCCCTCCCCGAGGTGGGGGGCGACGCGGTGCTTTACTTCGATCCCCTGGATGTCGAGGATATGGGGGAGGCCATACTGTTGGGCCTGGGCGAGGTGGGAAAGGAGCTCGGGGAGAGGGGGCTGGAGAGGGCGCGCTCCTTCTCTTGGAACAAGACGGCAGAGGGGGTCCGCGCCGCGCTCCAGGAGGCGGCCGGGACCTGAAAGCGAGATGTGAAAGCCGAGGGGGAGATTTGAAAGACGAAAAGGGAGCGCTGGTCTCGATGGACGACCCCTATAAGCCCCTCATAGACCAGGCACACCATGGAAAGGTCCCTTTTGCGAAGGGGTGATGAGCTTGCTGGATTGGTCAGACCCGCAAAACTTCCGTCCCACGGTGAGCGCCGTAATACCCAACTGGCACCGCAAGGACGACCTCCGGGAAGCCCTGCTGGCCATAAAGGCCCAGACCTATCCGGTTTCGGAGATCATAGTTGTGGATAACAACTCCACTGACGGGACCCGGGAGATGGTGGAGAGCGAGTTCCCGGAGGTGATGTTCATCCAGTCCCCCCACAACATCGTGATCCAGGCCTTGAACATCGGGGCCAAGACCGCCCACGGGGACATCATCCTCCACCAGGACAACGACGGGGTACTGGAGCCGGACGCGGTGGAGAAGATGGTGAAGGTCTTCGCCACCGATCCCCGCATAGCCGTGGTGCACTGCAAGAACGTGTACTACGACACGGGGGAGGTGTTCGACCCACTGCGCTGGTTCACCCCGGAGGAGCACGCCTCCGATGGCGTGTTCGACGTGCCCACCTTCCACGGCAACGGGGCCATGATCCGCCGGGATGTGCTGGAGGAGATCGGCTACATCGAGCCCGAGATCCTCCTATATCAGTTCGAGCGGAACATATCCGCCAAGGCCATCGACCGCGGGTATCGCGTGGTGTACCACCCAGCGGCGGTGATACGCCACAAGATCTCCCGGGAGGTGCGTAACCCGGGACATCGGCTCTACATCACCATGACCGGGGGATGGTGGTACCTAGCCCGGTTCTACCCCCCGGGCAGGGCCCTACGAAAGTCCCTGGCCTATCTGGTTTTTTTCGTCCTCTACACCCTCAAGTACCGCACCTTTAAAGATTTCCTCCGGGGTATCGAGGATACCCTCCTGGGTCTGCCCCAGGTGTTGCGGGGGAGGAGGGTGCTCTCACCGGAGACCGTGCGATTCTTGGAGAGCAAGCCCTACGAGACGGCGATGATAATCTACGGTTCCTGGGATACCCTGAGAAAGTGGGTGAGATCCTGGCTCAGGAAAGGGAGCGAGAAGAGGGGGTGAGCGAAGGTGCGGGACACGGCTGCCTCGCGCTTCCTCGAGGACTTCCGGCTGGCCCTGAAGCGCAAGGGATTCGGGAACCTGGCGAGGGACATATTCCTCCACCCCGGCAACCAGGCCATAGCCCTGTACAGGATATACCGGATGCTCTACCTTCGGGGTCACGTCAACCTGGCCTTCCTAGGCTACCGGCTCAACTACTTCCTCTGCGGGGTGGAGATCCATCCCGACGCCGACATCGGCCCCGATTTCCACCTAGACCACCCTATCGGGGTGCTCATAGGCCGGAGGACGCGCATCGGAAGGGGGGTTCGGATCTACTCTCACGTGGCGGTGGGAGCGGTGGGCCTTCCCGAGGAGAACCCCTTCATGGACGTGCGGGATTACGTCCAGATATACCACGGGGCCATGGTGGGGGGAAGCTGCACCATAGGGGAGTACGCCCAGATCGGGCTGAACGCCGTGGTGTGGAACCAGGACATACCTCCCTATGCCGTGGTGGTGGGCAATCCAGGAAGGGTCATAAAGATCGCCGGGAAGCGGGTGAACCCCGACGACTACCGCGACTACAAGTACGACCCCTCCGACTACAAGGGACCCATCCCAGGGCACGATCCCCACAGGGTGGAGAAAAGCATGGACTGGACCGATCCCGGGAGTTACGGGGGGAGGCCCTAGGCGGAGTCTCATACTGGGCGGTCACCCGGATCGGGTCCCCGAGGGCGAGGGGAAAGGGGTGTTGGAGCGGGAATGGGAGTGGGGCCCCCGGTCATCAAGGAAGGATTCCCAGAGATCTTGGAACATCCGTGAAGTTTTTAGAGGAAGTGAGACCTCAGACGGCAAGGATGGGTCACCCTCGGGACTGACTTTCGCCCGGCGTCAGCCTTGAACCATCTCTTGGCCTTAAAGGTATAGGGCCCTGCCTTACCGGCCGGGCCCCATACATAGCCCCTTTCCCTTTTGCCCTCCGCCCCGGGAGGGTCCCTCGTGCCTCCGGGGCGGGAACCGGTCCCTCAGTAGGCCCCGTTAGAGGTGAACACGGCCAACACCGTTCGCAAGATTATCTTGAGGTCGAGCCATAAAGACCACTTCTCGATATAGTAGAGGTCGAGCTTTATCATCTCGTCGAAGGGGAGGTTGCTCCGCCCGCTCACCTGCCACAGGCCAGTTATGCCCGGTTTCACGTTGAGCCTCTGGCGGTGCCAGTCCTTATATTGGTCCACCTCCTCCTGGATGTGGGGGCGTGGCCCCACCAGGCTCATCTGGCCCGCCAGGACGTTGAAGAGCTGGGGCAGCTCGTCGATGGAGAACTTCCTGATCCACCTACCCACGCGGGTCACCCGGGGGTCCTCTTTCACCTTCCAGCAGAGCCAGCCGTGCTCTCCCCGGTGGGTCTTCACCAGCTCCTCCTGCATGGCATGGGCGCCGTCCACCATGGAACGGAACTTGAGACAGTTGAAGTGCTTGCCATCTTTTCCCACCCGGCGGTGCTTGAAGAACACGGGGCCGGGGGAATCCAGCTTTATGGCTATGGCGGTGACGAGGAGCAGGGGCCAGATGAGAAGCAAGAGCAGGATGGCCAGCACGTAATCCTCCACTGCCTTGAGCACCCGCTTGTATCCGCCAAGCTTCTTCTCCCGCAGCTTGATCAAGGGTATGCCCCCTATCTCGCTCACCAATATCTCATTGGTGATGACCTCGAAGAGCCTCGGGATGATGGAACACTCCACGCCCATGCGGTTGCAGCGGCTGGCCAGGTCGAGGAGCTGCTGGGCATCGCAGTTGCTGAAGGCGATGATGACCTTCTCCACGTTGAACTCGTGTATCACCGCGGGTAGGTCGTCCAGCTTGCCCAGGACGCGGAGGCCTCCCAGCTCCCCCTCCTCAAAGGAGGTATAAAGGGGGTCGTCGTCCAAGAAGCCCACCGGCTTGAGGCCGAAGCAGCGGTGCCTCACCAACTTGCGAGCCAATTCCCGGCCCACGTTACCGGCCCCCACGATGAGGGTGTTCCGCTGCATCACGTCCCCCAGCCCCGTGGCCTTGGCCACCAGCTGGAGGAAGAGCCTCCCCGCGAAGACGAAAAATATGAGGGAGGACCAGAAGAAGGCCAAAAAGCCCCGGTCCAGGACGGAGGTGTCCAGCAGGAAGGACACCACCAGCAGGCAGACCACGTAAGCGTTCACCGCCCCGAGGATCCTGGGCACCCGGTCCAGGACCTTGACGAAGTCCCTCACATCGTACATCCCCACCGACTTTAGGGATAGAAGTAGCAGGGGGGACATGACCAGCAGGCTCGCCAGGAGGACCCCGAAGGGAGGTACGTTCTCCGGAGGGAAGAGCGATCTCACCCAAGGATGGGAGTACCTGAGCCAGTAGGCCAACGACGTGGCCCCCGCGACCGCCCCCAGGTCGGAAAGGACCCTGGCCCCCACCCTCAGGGTCACCTCCCCCCTCCTGCGGAGCAACGCATCGGCGGCCGGGGGCCTTTCCTGGGTAAGGAGGGACTCCAGCTCCTCGTCGGTGAGGGCGGGGACCTCCAGCATCGCCTTGCCGTTTCCCCCGTTCCTCCCGTTGCCTCCGGGGGCTTTTTCGAGGATCTCCACCTTCCTATGCTCGCGCCCTCTTCTCGTCAGCTCCCTTTCCATGGTCCCCCTCCGTCTCCTTGCCGGACAGCCTCACGAGGTATCCCCTCCTGGCCGCTTCCCCGCGGCTCTTGAAATCGGCGTAGGCCCTCTCCACGAAATGCCTCACCCTCTCCTTGAAGACCGGCAGGTCGAAGGCCAAGGCGTGTCGGCGGATGGCCTCCGGCTCGAAGTCCTCAGGGCGGAAGGACCTCACCGCCTCCGCCAGAGAGTCCACGTCCTGCCGGTCGAAGAAAACGCCCGTCTTACCCTCCACCACCGTCTCGGTGGCGCCGCCCGCCCGGTAGGCTATGACCGGCCTTCCCGAGGCCATGGCCTCCAGGGGCACGATGCCGAAGTCCTCCTCCTGCGGGAAGACCAGCGCCAGGCAGCGGGAATAAAGCTCCGCCAGCTCCCCGTCCCCCACTCTGCCCAGGAATTCCACGTTAGGCCGGGCCAGAGAACGGAGGCTTTCCAGCTCGGAACCGGTTCCCACCACCTTGAGGGGAAGGCCCAGCCGGTTGAAGGCCTCCACCACCAGGTCCGCCCGCTTGTAGGGGATGAGCCTTCCCACCAGCAGGAAGTAATCCTCCACCTTCTCCGAGATCTGGAAGAGGGAGGCGTTCACCGGAGGATAGATGACCTCCGCCTCCCTCCGGTAATACTTCCTTATCCTCTCCGCCACGTGACGGCTGATGGCCACGAAGACATCCACCCGGTCCGCTGCGCAACGGTCCCACACCCGCAGGTAGTTGATTATGAAAGGCATGAAGGCCCGGGCCAGCAGGTTGAGTAGGCCGAAGCGCGGGTTATCCAAGTAATGGTGGTAGCCGCTCCAGTAGTAGCGGATAGGGGTATAGCAGTAGCAGATGTGGAGGGTCTCGGGCCTGGTCAGGACTCCCTTGGCCTCCGCGTGGCAGCTGGAGATCACCACGTCATAACCGGAGAGGTCGAAGCGCTCGAAGGCCACCGTGCGCAGGTAGGGGAACAGCTGGTGCCTCTTCCTGGCCAGGGGGATGCCCTGCAGGAAGGATGTCCTCACGTCCGCCCCCCGCAGCTGGGGGAACTCCTCGGGGACGAACACCGAGGTGTAGATGGGAGCTTCGGGGTAGAGGTCGTGCAGGGCCAATAAGACCCTCTCGGAGCCCGCCAGGTTGGTGAGCCAGTCGTGCACCAGGGCGATTCTCATGGCGATCCCCCCACGCCGCGAACCGGTTCCCAGGACCGGCTTTCCGGAGATCCACAACCCCTTGGTCTTAGCAAACTTAATAAATGGCTACCTGCCGATTCGTCTACGCCCATTGGATCACTGAAGGGATACGGCAGGATAGTCGCCCCCTTGAATCCCTTTACTTGCTCCCCTTGGTCCCCCACGATCATCGTCTCCCGGATTTTGTCTCCTATACAACAATGATATTACAAAGGAGGGATGTAAGCTCTAATAGACTCTCATACTCTTGCCGTAAAAGACCACTTTCGCTTTTGACGAAGCCGCCTCACCACCGTGAAGTATCTCACCCAGACTTTCGCGCTTTTCCTGAGCCCGTTAATTATATATATCCAAAACGAAAATGTTCAAAACTTATTAAACCTTATGGTAACCATTTTATCCCTGTTATCTCCCCATGGCAACCTCCGAGAATAATCAGTTGCGGGGGGCGGCTGTTCCCGGGAAGATCAGGGAATCGCGGAGGGTGGAACCAAGGGTCGGGACGGGTTGGGCGACGCCGTAAGCCCCGCGTATGGGAGGCTCGCAAGAGTGTGATTTCGCCTAGGAGGGACCTGGTGCCCACGAGGCCACCCTTGTGGTCCCGAGGGGGTTTAAGACGGGGGTTCCCTCATCACGGAAACCTCGCAAGTCTTATCGGTAGGCTTTGCGGGCGAAGGCATTCCAATGCCAGGGAAAGCGGCGTAGGAGGGGAAGGGCACCCAGCCGGTCGTCCACGAGGGTGAAAGCGGCCTCCAAGGGGTAGAGCTTTAGGTTGAAGGGAAGCCTCTGGGAAAGCTCGGTGCAGAGGAAGAAAAGGGCTGCCGATAGGTACCCCGCCGGCAAGAGCCGGTATTCCCCGAAGCCGGCCCGACGGAGGAGACTTTCCAGCTCCCCGCGGGAGAAGCCCTCGGTCTCCTTGTCCGCCTCCGACACCATTTCGTCGTCCAGGACTTTCCTCCCGGTGAGCCTTTCCACCGCCTGTAGCGCCAGCTTCCCCAGGGGATATATGGTCCTGGACTGCCAACGGTTGGGCTCCGTTCCCAGCACCAGGACACCTCCCGGCTTCAGAACCCGGTGTGCTTCCCGCAGGGCCTGGAGGGGTTCGGGTAAGTGGTGTAGGGAGGCCACCATGAGGACCCCGTGGAAGGAGGTGTCGGCAAAGGGGAGTTTCTCGGCGTCGGCCAGAAGGTGGAGGGAGGAGTGGGCGAATCCCTCCCGCAGGTGTAGCTCGCGGGCCTCCCGCAGTTGCCCCGGGGAGATATCGGTGGCCACCAACCGGTATCCC
>Ga0272449_1001014_pt1 | contig 30591 bp, 29 predicted proteins | sample YNPCB0241_FD_198679 | JGI IMG/M metagenome (GOLD analysis project Ga0272449, IMG submission 198679) | Hot spring sediment microbial communities from Yellowstone National Park, WY, United States - YNP-CB-024-1 | ecosystem: Environmental > Aquatic > Thermal springs > Hot (42-90C) > Sediment... | reverse complement strand
TCTCATGATCATTATAACCTTTAACTATTGTAAACCTGAATACTGTTGGAGACTTAAATGATCGTATCAGCTCTAACGTTTCCTGGAACAGCTCCCAAGCCCTTGGAACGAGAGGCCTATTAAAGTACTCGTACATTTCTTTATTCCAAGACTCAATGCTAATATAGAGTTGAGAGGGCTCTTTCACCAGGGATTTTAAGACATCAGGCCTGGTGCCATGGGTTACGAGGAAGGTTGTGAGACCTCTCTTATGATACTCTTCAATCAGCTCAGACAGTCGTGGATAGAGCAGAGGCTCCCCGGTTAAACTAATAGCGGCATGCTTGGGATTCATAGCCTCATCTACCATTGACTGATCAGCTAAGGGGTTTCCTTTGTACCCAGCCATTATTTCACGGTGAACCCTTATGCTTTCTTCAACCAATACTTCCGGGTCATCGATAACGGGCGGTCTAGTATCATCCCAGTGCATTCCAACGTCCTCGGGCTGAATTCTCCAGCAGTGAAGGCACCTATTCCAGCACCAAGCCGCGACAGGTGTCATCTGGATACATCTATGGCTTTCAATACCGTACCATAAGCATTTATAGCAGAATCTTTTCCTGAGTACAGCTTCCTTCGTCCAGTGGCATCTTTTAACCGCACCGATCGTTCCTATTAAGTGATAGCCTTGCCTCACAAGTCTGTCGTAAATAGCCCTGTAAACCAGGCTACTATTCCAAAACTCTTCACGCTTCTTTTTCACTTCATGGTAGTTAATGCTCATTTCAATCACTCGCTTCACATTGTTATTAATTTATAATCCTTTATAACGCATTATCATATCCTGTATGATGAGCGAACCCGTGTCAGATTCGTGAAGACGGTTGGCGTTGCTGAAAACCATTTTATTAATATGTGATGTCTGCAAAGCTGGCGGTTTTGTGAAGCTAGAGGAGAGTTTGAATTTTAAATAAACTTTTACCTTATAGCATTAGTCTGGGTGATTAACGATGAATGTCCAGAAGCCGAAGATAGTAATAATAAATTCATCCCCTAGAAAATACGGGTCTTCCAGTCAGTTATCAATTGTTGCAGCTAAAGGCGTTCTCGACGGTGGCGGCATACCGGAGTTTATTCACCTTTACGAGAAAAACATTAAGCCATGTGCTGGTTGCGTTTCAGACGGGAATAGCTACTGCAGGTTTCCGTGCATCATAGGCGATGACGATTTCAACAGTATTGCGAACAAGTTGCTGGAGGCTGATGGATTAATCATCTCAACACCGGTTTACTGGTACGCACCCAGCGGTGTTTTGAAAAACTTCATTGACAGGTTGACAAGCATGGAACACATGATTTTCCACAAGGGTAGAAGCCTGCTTGAAGGTAAGGTTGCAGGATTTATTGCTACAGGACTCGACAGCGGGGTCATGATGGCCATCTCATACTTAGCTATTACTCTCAACAGCATGGGTGTTCACATCGTGCCGTGGTCCATGGCTTATAGCCATATCGAGGATGTCACCAAGGACGAGCAGGCAGTCAGAGATGCATACAATGTTGGGCTTATTGTAGCGAAAACGGCGAGAGCGTTAAAGAGTAGTGAATACATCGGATACAATCCTAATGTAAATAATAATGAGTTGGTAAATATTATCAAGGAGTTTGTTAAAACACTTGAAAACGAGAGGGAGAAAAGGCTTCAATGGCTTGTTAAGGAATCTCATTGTACCTCTTGTGATTGACTACACGCAGTTTTCTTAAGTATCTCCAATATCCGGCTGGAACTCCAATCCCCCACTCTCTCTTCAAGTTTTAAAACAATCACATTTGATAACCCCCTTTGACTTAACTTCTCTTTAAGCTCTTCGGGAGTAATCCATTGATCCGGTCCGAGAAGAATAATGTCGGGTTTAAGCTCCACGACGGGTTTCAAGAAGTCTTCCTCATCACCTAGTACTGCTTCATCAACAAATTTAACAGAATCAAGGATTTCTTTCCTTGCAGTATCTGGCAGTAACGGCTTTCTGTTTTTAAATCTCTCGAAATTTTTATCACGAGAAACGATCACCGCCACGCTACCCAGCTCCCATGCCTTCTTTAACAGAAACAAGTGCCCAGGGTGAAGAAACTCGAAGCTCCCGGCGACTACAACCCTTTTACGTTTTAAAAGTTCGGAGAGAGCCTTCCATTCGAAGGATAAAAGCCCTAAGTGCCTCGCAGCATCGAGCAACCCTTCCGCATACGCTATGCAGGAAAGCGCTGTGAATACATCGTTATGAGCAAGATAATACTTAGCATCAGACAAGTAAGATTTGACCAACAATACTAATCCTTTCACTTTATCATCTCTGATAGTTTCTGCGGATATAGCGTTTAATGCTTGTTCAACGTTAAGGATGTATGCTTTCACTCTTTCCGATGGAAGTGGCTCATTCGACAATGCCACCAGCCCCTGTATTCTACGACATTAATGGAATAGTCGGAGACTAGTTTAAAAACCCATGACGTATTAGAATCCCTTAGAATAGCCTGAGGGAGAATATAAGGAGATGTCAAAGCCTGCGGAATGGAGCATAGAGGTTTCGAAGCAACTATACGGGTTGGAACACTCTATCCGTGGCGAGTACCTGACTGTTGATGAAACGGGCTCACTGGTTTTAAAAGTAGGGGGAGAGTCAATAAGAATCATTGACTTGATGAAGAAGTACGGTTTGGAAACAGCATATATACGGTTTCTCCCGGCAATAAAAAGTGCGATGAGAAGAGTATTCGAGACTTATAAAACATTATCCCAAGTTCACGGATATACTGGAAAGTTTCAGCCTGTATTTCCAATGAAAGTCAACCCCATCCCAATCGTTATAGATGCTATTTGGAAGTATGGCGAAGAGTTTAACTGGGGGTTCAACACAGGTTCCATAGGAGAGATAAAACTACTCCACAAGTATTTAAACAAGGGTTCGCGACTTTTAATATATGATGGCGTGGTCTCGGACAACGTGCTAAAACTCCTAATGGATTTTGAGAAAGCAGGATGGAATGTCATAGTAGACGTTGAAAGCGAGCACGATCTCCAAGTGTTATCAAAATATGCTGACATACACGTAGGAGTAAGGGTAAAACCGTTTTACAAACCCGGCGGGAAATGGTCACACTCCGCGGGGCTTGAAGGAAAATTCGGGCTAGCTATTAACACTTTGTTGAAGCTGATTAAAGAATATAAATGGTTGAATGAAAGAGCAATTCTAATACACGTCCATGGGGGTTCTCAGATATACGAGCTGAAACATATCGCGGCCTTATTTGAAGAGGCTAAGACTTTACTGAATGATTTAAGAAAAATAGGTTTTGAGAACATTTCAATAATAGATACCGGCGGGGGAATGGCCTACCCGTACCATGATAGTAGGAAGGGGACTCCCGAGTCTCCTAACTACACGATAGTCGACTACATTAATTTGTTGATAAAGAAATTCAAGGATGTCCAGCCTCACCCAACGCTGGTTTTCGAAGGCGGAAGATATATTGTTGCCTCTCACAGAATTGTTGTTGCTAAGGTGGTTGATGTAAGACCATATTCCACTGAATATAAACCCTTTGAAAACGGTAATGGAGCAAGAATGGTAGATATCCCGGACTCCATAGAGGGCATAAAGAAAATTCTCCAGTATACGAGAGATATTCAGTCTAAGATTAAGGGTAAGACTCTGACACTAACTGAACGCGAGAGAGTTGAAGACATCATTACGCATTTTAGAGAGGAGATTATTGTAAAACTTGTCGAAATAATCAGATCTAATCCAAGTTCCATAGAGAAAATAATAGACGACCCCTTGATTTATAAAGTATTGACATCTCCTTCTAAAAGATTCATTATCAGTCTTTCATTATTCGCAGACATCCCAGACGCGGTGCTTGTTAACCAGTATTTCCAAGTAACACCGATTCAAAAACTCCACGAGAAACCGGATGTCCTAGCTGTCTTGGGAGACCTGACATGCGACAGCATGGGTGAGTTGAGAGAGTTCATTAGCGATGTCGAGATTGAGACCAGTATCGATAGCTGGTTTAATAGAATGGACTTCAGAATAAACCACTTACCGAAAAAATATTTGAAGCTAGGCGGCATCCCGCTTCATCTCCCCGGTAAGGATGAAGATTACTATATTGCTTTCTTAGACACTGGTGCTTATCAAGATCCTTTGGCAATGAAGCATAATCTTATATACGGAGCGCCCGAGATAGTGATCGATCTCGATGATTCTGGAAAACCCGTTATCAAGGTTGTTAAACATGGAAGAAAGAGCTATCTTTAAACATAGTGTTATAGAGGCTCGGCTAGAACGCTTTTAGAAGAATGCTTTCTAACAATTCCAGAGACTATTGAGAATTTTGGAAGGCTTGAATTCAATTTAACCGCGATTGGGTAGCTACCTGGGAACCTGGCTAAAGACATTCTTTTCCCAGATTTTTCCACATAAAGATATGGAAGAAGAACTCCTTCGGGAACAACCTTCTTAAGCATTTCCTTATCAAAAAACCTCATGACGCGCACCCTGTGGACTCTATACAGCTGTTCATGCTTGGCGAGATTTGCGTAAACCTGCCTACTTCTCAGGCATAACGGGGTATTCTCCAATATGCTTACTTTTCTAATATTGACTCTGCGAACGAGCAATCCTTCTTGCATGATTTTATTAAGAAACTCTTCATTGATTCTAAACGTCTCCCGCGTCTCCCCTGGCAGGCCGTAGAGCAGGTTTATCCCCGGTAAAAGATGGGGTAGCCCATTCCAGCCTTTGACACGTCCAACTCTATTGATCAGTCGCAGTGCCTCCATTACTTCGTCCGGAGTTGCTTTGAGGTTGTTTGATTTTATAACCTTCTCGTCGAACGACTCAACTCCGAGAGCCGCGACGTCTCCAGGGGTATGGTAGGTCAAGATGATCTTTAGCGCTTTCAACGATTCCTCAGGATGTTTCGCAATAGTCCCCGGGTTTACATTATCAATGTGTATTGTTCGCAATCCAGGCGCGGTGTTTCGAATCCCTTTGAAAACCTTCTCCAAGGCTTCTGGACTCGGCTTGGGAAATTCTTCACTTTCAATCTGGCGTGAACCATAGACCAAGATGTCGGGCTGTTTTCCAATCCTTACATGTCTAACTCCGAGCGAGTACAGTTCGCCAATCTCTCGAATAATCGACTCAGGGGCGCGCGTTATGGGTCTGCCGTATCTTGGTTCAATGCAAAAACTGCAACCACCGGTGACCCATCTGGGGCACCCTCTGAATGTTTCGATTTCCACAATCAAGTTTCTACCGAAATTTGGATGTTGTCGCACTATCCTGGAACCCTTGAGAAAGGCTTCGTCCGCTGTTGAGTAATCCTCTCTCAATCTACGAGGATCCGCTTTCTCAAAACCCACTGTCAATAATTCCTTGAAATACAGTTCCACATCGCCTATCACTATCTCTTTGAAATACCTTTTTAAAAGACGGGTAGAATATGCTGAAGCCCCTCCTCCCGTTCCGAAGCCGAATCTAGCTGCTGGACCAGTTAGTACGAGATCCTTATCCCTAAGTCTTATCGCAAGGTATTCAAGTTCCTTGAAGGACATTGGTTTTCCCCCGATGTAACGTCCCGGTACTTCCATACCCGCAATAACAACTACTAAGTCGCTCTCCATTGCCTGCTTAAAGAAACCACTAGGGTTTCTACGGTATTGATCCACGGTCCAATAGGTTATGCTAACATCCTTCTTCACCGACCACACAGCGCCAGCGATAAGTCGAGGATAAACGTTTATGTAGGGTGGAACGCCTAATCCCGCCGGCTCATCAGTGTAACCATCAATAATCAGGATCTTATTCAACGGGTCATTCCACCATCCAGTTTAAGTGTTTTCGGCCCATATTCTACAGGCTCCCTCACTGCTAACCATGCATGGACCGTAAGGGGATTGAGGCTTGCATGCTTTCATGAATAAGGGGCAGTCAACAGGTTTTGCAAGGCCAAGGACAACCTTATCACATATGCATCCAGGTAGCTTGTCTTCAACTATTTTTTCCTCCAATCCGAGATGGGTGAGAATGTCTAATCTTTTGTATGGTTCTCGTAATTTCGCTCCGCTTCCAGGTATTACTCCTATTCCCCTCCAATAACTATCGACATTTTCGTGAACCCTACTCATTATATCCTTGACAAAAGTACTTCCCTCTGGTTTAACAACCCTAGAATACTCGTTCACTAAGTTAGGCTTACCCTCGTTTAACATTTTCACGATTAAGAGGATTGAAGTGAGAACGTCTATGGGTTCGAACCCTGAAACTACTACGGGGATTCTAAACTCCTCCGGCAAAAACCTCCAGGACTCGGAGCCTATGATCGCAGAGACGTGTCCTGGCGCAATGATGCCATCTATCTCTACTTCTGGGTGATTAATTAACAGATATTTCATAACTGGAGGAGTATATCTGTATGCGATTAGAACGTATAAGTTGTCGGGTACTTTCCCGTAAAATATTGGGATAGCCGTGGCAGGAATTGTGGTTTCAAAGCCGACAGCGAAGAATACGAATTTTTCGGAAGGCTTTTCAGTAGCGATTTTAACAGCATCAGTGAAGCTGTAGACGACTCTCACCCTGCCTCCCATACTAGCGGCTTGAAAGAGGCTTCTTGGCTTTTTACCACTAGTGCCTGGCAGTTTGTACGCATCCCCATAGGTTAAGACCGTGTAGTTGTTGAAGCTTAAATCGATGAGCAAGTCGACATAGTATCCGGGTGTTATGCAAACAGGGCATCCCGGGCCAGGTATTAGCTCGATATTATGGGACATCAAGCTTCTTATGCCGTAATGAGTAATAGTCCATTCATGCGTTCCACAGAAATTCATTATCCTCACAGGTCTTCCCAATCTCTTGACAATATTCTCGGACTCTTTGTTGACTTCACTAGCTATTTTCAAACCGTATTCCCTACTTCTAAGAAGATTGGCCAGCTCGCTGGGCATGACTTCACCTCATCAAAGCGTTTTTTACTCTGATATAATCTAAGTAACTGTCAAAATCCAATATAACGCCCGGATATCTTGTTTCAATTTGTAAAATACTGCTACTATATTTTTCTAAAACCTTTTTCAATCCTCTCGTCGATTCATCAATACTTGCTAAGTCATTGAGAAGACTTGAGGAGAATATGATAGGGTGGCCCCTTCTCCCATTGTAACTGGCCACCGCGATCACAGGTCTATGCCTGTAGAAAGCATCCACAAGTAGGTCGTAAATAAACGGATGTATCCAGGCCGCATCTCCTGGGTTAACCATGACCCCATCTATTCTCTCTTTCTTTGAAATCAATGCTTCAACTCCTTTCTTCACGCTACTGCTCATCCCTTCTTGGTAGTATGGATTGTAAACAAACACTAATCTCTCATCCCGCACGTATTTAATTACTGCCTCTTCAACCTCTTTATTCATATACCCTGTTACAACGATTATTTTACCGATTTTCCTCGACTCAGCGATATTGTTGATTGTTTGAGCTATGAGCGGCCTGTCGTGATATTTGAAGAGAAGCTTGTTGCCTTCAAACCTTCTGCTCAATCCTGCGGCTGTAACAATGCACGGAATCATTTACCGTCCCGACTACTTCCCTATTATGAAAAGCTTGTAGATATCTCCAACATCCTCAGCCCTATCGGTTATTTCCTCGATGTCGTCAATAATGCCCGGTAGGAAAATGCATATAGGATTCACTCTTTCGGAGCATTCCATGCATAGTTTTTCGAGAAGCCTGAACCTTAACTCATCAACCTCCTCTTCCCTCTTTTCAATCATGTTTGAATATTCAAGGGCTTTAGAAGGGTCTTTAATTATGTTTTCAACCATGTGAACAATGAAGCTGGATGCCTCTACGGTATTGCGCATTATTTCGTCTATGGTCTGGTAATAATCGGCAGGTATTTTTATTCCTACATGGTGAAGTATTATCAGCCTTTTAGCGGCAGATTTCGCGAACCCTACCACTTTGTCTAGCTCTATGGTGAGCCTCAGAATATCTTCTCTGTCATCCGGGTGAAGGAAGCTACTGTGAAGCTCTCCAATTATCTCTCTTTTAATAGCATCTGCCTGTTTTTCAACCATTAATAGTTCGTTAAAACTTGTTTCCGCACGCCCTACATCATTCTTTCTCAAATCGACGAGTAATTCGTTTAACAATTCAACACCTTTTAAAACAAGTTGAGAATGGTATTTTACTTTTTCAAACACTTGCTCGATAAACTTACTTATCAAGCCCCATACCCCGTTTCAAATATCAAGTATTCTAATACCATATAATAAGTTTGCGAACACTCTATCATACCTAATGTGTTTTTAAACCTTTAATATAGGCTTTTCCAGTGTATATTAAAATATTTATCTGAACAATTCTCAATAATTCCCTTTAAAACAATATCTCTGTAATGTCGTAAATCCAAATGATTAAATTTATATTCTCGTTTTAATAAATAATAAACGATTAAGGATGATTGATATGAGTGAAATCGATTATTGCAGCATATACGATATTAGATTTCTCGTTAGAAAAAACATATATCTAACCCCTACGCTAATGCGAAGCCTTGAGGCTGTTATAACTTTGAAAAAGGCGACTGCAGACGATGTTGCAAAATACACTAAGCGGCCTCGAACTATTGAATCCAGGTACCTGGCTCAGTTGAATAAAATAGGTATTATTGGAAAAGTAAGGGAGGGCAGGAGGATCTATTATTTAGAGGCTGTTTCAGCTCTAAAGGATTATGTTGAAAAGCTAGGTTATGAACAGCTAAATGTTGAGCAAATAGCACACCAGATAAGTATCCCAGCTGATATAGCAAGGATCGTGCTAGAGATGATAAAAACCGGTAGAGCCTAGCTGTTTAAAGATATAAGTGCTGTAAAATCTTTACTACCTATTTTAAGAGTTAAAGCAACTTTATCAATATTATCAGGGTTTTCCTTCAAACCCTCGGCGAGCGCCTCCACCAACCTACTTATCAATAGGGTCCTTGAACCAACGCCCTTTCTTGCAACAAACCTATCGATAACCGCCAAAGCATCTTCGTCAACTCTTAGAGAAACAATTCTTTTCTTCGATTTAAGGGGGATCTCAATGATATAGGGTTTTGATGGTTCATATGATGAAGATTTTCTGTAAGCATCAGCCATCATTGATCATGCCCCACGATTATTATGTGAAAGCGATAGTTAATAAATAACTCGTAGTTTTCCCACTTTTACACCACTGTAGAAAAACTTATAAAGAACGGTCAAAAATTTTCATTTAATACAAATTTAATAAATGAATAACTTTAAACGTCTAGCTTTTTAACTCTTTGAGAATATAGGAATGATTAGATGAGTCCTGCAACGCCCTCGAACCGAGGGAGGGTGAGCAGGACTGACTCCCCTGGGCAAGTCATCTTTAAAAACTACTTTAACACATTAATACCGAGGGATGGCTCGGATTGTTGCGAAGGCTAATACTGGATGTTTTGTTCCCCGTTCGCGGAGAATCCATAGTGGAACTATCCATGCACTTAAGCAGAGTCGAAGGCGTTGAAGCGGTAAATATTACCGTTAAAGAAGTAGACGTCGACACTCAGAACATTCTGGTAGTGGTGGAAGGTGAAAACATTAGCTTTGAAGAGTTGAAAGAAGTGCTAGAAAAGCATGGTGGAGTAATACACAGTGTCGACCAGGTTTCAGCCGGGTCAAGAATCATAGAACCGCCCCATTATTTAATAGAGTGAGGGGATTTGAATAGTATTATTGAATATCTCGATGATTTTTCCAAGCAGACTCAAATATACGAGTTGAATAGTAAAAAGCTTGTGGTGAAGAATTATAGGAAGGAAACAGGTATTCTCAAATGGCTAGTAATCAATGCTACGAATCTGACTATAAACATATATCCTTTCGCCTTTCAGCCATTCAAGAGATTGGAGAGAGAGTGTTTTTTCTTCAAGGAAGCGCCCGAAGTTTTCAGCAAGCCGAAAATTTACTTGGTTGATTTCGTAAAGTTGAAACTCGTAAGAGAGTATGTTGAAGGAGTCTCTTACAGCAGTATACTCGATGATGCAGAGTTTTGGAGGCTTGGGAATCGCCTCTGCAGACTTCATTTAGAGGGCTGGGCGCTCGGCGACAGTAAGATATCTAATTTTGTCTCGACGGGCGGGGGGATATACATAGTTGACGCTGAGGAAGCCGTTCAGACAAGGGATGTTCGCCACTATGCTTGGGATTTAATCGTGCTGGCATCAACCATGGTCTTTTTCAATTTTGATAAAATCGTCCAACGGAGAAGTGAATTGGAAGAAGCAGTGAAATCGTTCATAAAGGGATATGTTGAGACTGATTACGGTGTTTCAAGGCAAGTTGTAAGCGCTTTTGAAAAGCCAAGCTTTAAAGCACTTATTTATTTGTTAATGCCTCACCCGTTCAGTAAGATATATATTGCTACTTGGAGGGAATATGTGGCGAAAGAATTTTAACGGAATCTGACCTAGGTAATTACACGATGATGAATTACTCCCGGATGGAGGCGTGACATTAACATACCCGGCTGAGGTAATAACGGTTGACGAGGATTCTAATCCTCGGTGATACCCATATCCCGGACAGGGCGGAGAGAATTCCACAGCCCCTTGTGAAGTTGGTGGAGAGCGAATTATGGGATTATGTCTTGTTCACAGGCGATTTTACCTCATTAGAGGTGAAGACATGGGTTGAGAAACTGGGGAAGAAGACTCTCGCTGTCAAAGGAAATATGGATTACCTGCCCTTTCCCACACACCAGAGAATTATTATAAACGACCACGTGTTCGGCGTTTTTCACGGACATGGAGTGTACCCTCGAGGAGACGTTAGAAAATTGGCTGTTATCGCGGAAAGTATTAAAGCTGATGTGCTAGTCACCGGGCACACGCATCTTCCTTTTGTCAAGTCGAACCCGTCGGGGAGAGTTTTGCTCCTTAACCCGGGCTCAGCAACAGGTGCTTGGAGCGGTGAGCTTGAATCAGGGCCTCCAAGTATCATGCTCGTTGAAGCTAAGGATCAATTAATAGAAATTAAACTGGTTCAAATTCTGCAAGGCAGTCTTTACGAATCGGTGTTCATAGCTAGGAAAAGAGATAAATGGTTCATCCATTCCGAATGAAACAGACAGGGTTATTCTGGAAATGGAGGTATGACGATAGTGTTCTCGGGAGGTATGTGGATCAGGACCTCCTCTCCAACCTTCACCGGTGCCGTGTTTGGGAAGTAGGCTAGGAGCGACAACGCGCCGAGTTTAATTCTCGCCTCTATTTTATCCCCTAAGAACATTGCAAAGTCCACTACTCCCTTGATTAAGTTTCTTGAAGAAGTTGCCGCCGAAGCCGTCCTGATAACCTCTGGCCTGATCACGACAGCTACTTTGTTTGGGAGAGTCTCAAACGGGGTGGTTCCCTCTAATAAGATGTCAACACCCTCCAGCCTCACTGTTACTAAGCCATCAGCCTTGGAGACGAGTTCACCATGGTAAATGCTGCTCCGACCCAGGAAGTCCGCTACAAAGATGTTTTTGGGTTTAAAGTAAAGTTCCTGTGGGGTGCCGACCTGGACGAGCTTGCCCTTGTTCATGATTCCCATCCTATCGCTTATGCTTAGGGCTTCCAGCTGATCGTGAGTCACATAGATGGTTGTAATCCCCAGTTTCTTCTGTATTTTCTTGATCTCTTCTCTCATTTCAATACGGAGTTTTGCATCAAGATTGCTTAATGGCTCGTCTAGAAGTAGGACACGGGGTTGAACCACTAATGCTCTTGCAAGGGCAACTCTCTGCTGTTGACCCCCGCTGAGTTGTAGCGGATACCTGTCCTCCAGCCCGGAGAGCTTAACGAGTTCGAGAGCCTCTAAAACCATTCTCTTAATATCCTCGTCTGTTAACCCTAGTTGCTTCTTCCTTATTTTCAAGCCGTAGGCAACGTTTTCAAAGACTGTCATATGGGGCCATAAAGCATAGTTTTGAAACACCATTGCAGTGTTCCTCTTGTATGGCTTAAGAAACGTTACGTCCTCGTCGTCAAAGTAGAGCCTCCCGGAATCGGGTATTTCAAACCCAGCAATAATTCTCAGAGTTGTCGTTTTTCCGCACCCACTAGGCCCTAGGAAGGTGAATAGCTCGCCTCTATTAATGTCAAGGGTCACGTTATCCACGGCTATGACATTTCCATAGGTTTTAGTAATCCCTTCGAGCCTAATCCGTGTCAAAAACCCCGCCCCCTAAGCACCTATAAATGCGTATCTTTGCTTAAATACGTAGACAACTATTAATACTGCGACAAGCTGGAGCAGGATTAGGATGGTTCCCATTGCAGCCGTTACCTGGGGTCCCACCCCTGCTCCACCGCTGTAGTACTGTCTCATATAATACGTTAATGGGGCCTGGTTCTCATTTATACCTCCGAAAGTAATGCTTGTGCTTACCTCCGTGGACATGTAGATGAAGCCTAGAAGTGCGCCGCTCAGCACGTATCCTATGATGAATGGGAATATGACTCCAAACACTACCTTGATTCTTGAAGCTCCAAGATTCATTGCTGCTTCCTCAAGATTTTCGTGAACCTGTTGGAACCCTGCGAACACAGATCTCACAACATATGGAAGCCTCCTAACGCTGAATGCTATGATAAATATTATCCATGCTTGGAAGCCCGGGTTAGCAGGGTGGAGAAAACCAAGGAGAGCCGGGTTTAACTCCCCTATGAATGAAAACGTAATGTAATAGCCCAGTGCTACCACGAGGCCTGGTATCGCGAGAGGTGCCGTTGCGAGTGAGTCGAGAAGGTTGCTAAGCCATTTTATCTTTAAACGGCTCACGCTGTATCCGACGCTGATAGCTAAGAAAACCGCAATCACCACTGAGACGGACGCGTATAGGAATGTGTTCTTTAAATAGTTCAATATGTTAGGATCGGTCAAAGCCCTGTTCATGTATACCATTACATCTTCGAAAGATGAAGGTATTTGGAGCACTAGTCCCTGAACCTGCCCGGCCTCTATCCTGGTAAAAGGTTGTAGAATGTTAAGGGACATTAAAACCACGCCGATCTGTGGGAGAGCTGTGAAAACCACCAGCGGGAAAATGCCCAGATATACTGCTAGCATGCCAAGAATACCCAGCTTATGCTCCCTTTTCTGCCATCTACCACCTCTGCTTATCATAGCGTATGATCTCATCCCGACATAGTTCCTGATAGCAATGAAACCCATAAGAGAGATGAATAACAAAATCAACCCCAGCGCCGCCTTCTCGGGGGAGACAACTCCTCTAGCATTTATTATCCCATCATAGATCTGGTAGCTTATCAAATTCTTATAGTTGAAAACTATTGGAGCAGCTAAATCCTCCAGGCTGAATATAAATACGATTATCGACCCAGCCACTATTCCCGGCAACGCTAAAGGCAGTGTGACGTTGAGAAATAGTTTTAAACCCTTTGCGCCAAGGTTCTCGGCCTGCTCCTCCGTGGAGGGGTCAACGTTGAGAAAGCTCGCGTAAGCGTTTAGATACACGATAGGGTAGAACGTCATTATTTGCGAGATAATAACTCCCGCTAATCCTTCCACTCTTAAAGTGTATCCTGTAAAATATTTGACTAATTGTGAAACAGGGCCTCCTTCACCCCACAGCAATCTTATCACGTAAGCGTTGACGAACGGAGTGACGAATAATGGAACCATCGCAAGTATCCTGAGAAGCATTTTACCTTTAAAATCGTATCTGGCAAGAGAAAACGCGACAATTACCCCAAGAATTGTGGCCACAAGTGTAACAATAGCTGAAACCACTAAACTATTCAACAGAGATCCGTAGTCAACCCCCTTTAAAATTATCAGGTTCAAGGGCTCGATTACTCGTACAGGGTTTTTATCAAGAGGGTTTAGATTAACATATGTTAACGTAGGTGACTGAGGTCTTAGATGCCCCCTTAAAATTGTTTCGAAATTACTCCACCATTCACCCCCGACAGGCGGGGTGAAGGCGTAGATAAGCACTGAAAGTATTGGAATGATCAGGAAAAGGAAAAGATAGGTGAAGCCGAAAACCAGGAAAAACCACATGGTCTTATCTAATTGAGATATCGCAGACTTTATTCTCCGACCCAATCCCCGAGAAACTCCTCTACTAATCTCCAATGCAGCTTTCCTTCTCTTCAGCCTCTCGTATAAGAACCCGCTTATGGAGAGAGATAGAAATGGAGTCAGAATGAGTCCCAGAGCTGTAGGGATTCCAGGAATATATAGGACAATGACGAAGAAAACATAAAGGAATGATAATATTGATAAAAAGCTCAGTGACGAACTGAATTTGATCCTTTTGAAATCAAAACCTATGTATAGGAATAAAGGCCCCATGAGAAAGCCGATAAACCATAACCCAGACTCTAAAATAATAACCTCATTTTGTGAAAGGTTTAAATCGGAAACGGCTCGATAAGCCAGTGATAGAATAACGCCGAGGACAAACACGTCTAAAAGTTTGACCTCTCTCATTTCTCTCAGCCTTACTATTAAGGTATGATATGAAAAATAATTTAAACTTTCCTTCCTCTAAGGAAGAAATAAGCTACAATCACGGCTACTACAGCTATTAAAATGATGACACTAAATGGTACCCCTCCCCCGGTCTCCTGCGGTGGTTGAGGTGAGGTGGCATTATTTGTCACTGTCGTATCTGTGGGAGACGTCGGTATGGTAGTTTCTGGTGTGGTCGTAGGCGTTTCAGTGGGAGAGGTCTCCGTAGAGGGTGTTGTGGTAGGAGTGGTTGTGGGGACTGGTGCGCCATTTAATGCTTGCTGGAGCAAATTCAAAGCCTCTCTATATCTCTGGCGCGAGAGGTCCTCCCATGTCCTTCTTAAAGTACCTTGGATGGATGCTTGGGTTATATACGGATTTATCTTTATGGCATATTCTAGTGAGAACGTGACCGTTTCATTAGTTAGTGGGTCGGTGAAAGACAGTGGTCTAGATATGTACCACACTAAGTATTCATACCAGTCCTTCGAAATCCTACCTTGCAAGTAGGCGTTGGCGATCTGGGCCCACGCAGGGGTTAGATCATCATGCGCGTTTACCAAGGTTGCCTTAAAGTAGTTTACAACGGCATCAACCCATTGAGTGGAGAGTGTTTCATTGAAAACTATTCCACCGGCTTGCTGAATGTTTTGTAGGGCTTGATAAAGATCGGGTCTTTGCTGGCCACCAGGGGTATCGAAGACTCTGGGATTTATTGGTAGCCTGTTTATCTCCCTGTCCAGCCATACTTGTTGTCCGCCGAACTCGCTCAGGACCCATGCGATAAATGCTGCGGCGTGAACAGGATACCTTGAATCCTTAAGTAACGCTATTGGATCGGCGTTAACAATGGACTCGTTAGTTGGGATAATATATTCGCAGGCTGGATTAGTATTCATGGCCATATAACCGTAGAAGTCTATAGTGGTTCCTATTCCTATATCGCCTCGTATTACAGCATCTCTCACATCTCCGCTACCTGAGTATATTATTGCATTGGCTGCTAGGAGCGTTAATATACGCCATCCCTCCTCCCATCCCTTAGCCTGAAGGATTATTTCGAATATTCTGGTATTACTAGTACTCATTGTGGGATCCGCGGTTCCCACTATGTGGATATCGGGAAGATATCTAGCGTACTGTGGAGATGCCAGGTCCGCCCACTTTTGTGGAACAGGTACGCCGTAACGGTTCAACACATCCTTGTTAACGGTGAATCCGAAGCTACTTACGCTTGCACCTATCCACACTATGTTGCCACTCTCGTCAACCCGGTAGGTCTCAGCTCCCGCTATCCTATCCGGAATCTTCGACAACTCGTAAAGTATGGCGTAGTGGGCTGGATGTTTCGAGCCGCTGAGCTCTTGTATGAGCCCGATACTGTAGATGTTATTAAAGAGTGTCGGCCCTCCTCCCCACGCTATATCGATCGGGGTTCCAAGAGATTTGGCCCTGGTAATATAGTCAGGCCATGATTCGGCGGCAACATACAAGAACTGAATATCATTAATGCCCAACTCTTGGGCTACTGGGCTATTTAAGAACAACTGCTTAGTAAGCGATAAAATTGAAGATTCATGCCTTGTTATTATTCTAAGAACTACTCCCCTTTCGCTTGTGAGACTTTTCAAATAGTTGAGCCAGGGATAGGGCTCTCTTTCGGAACCCCACGGCCATTCGCCAACAACGAGTGTTGCCGGTGTTAGAAGCATTGACACCAGTAATATCGTGCTTATAAACGTAAACACCTTATTCCACATGATTCCACCTATACAAACTATCTAAAATGCTGTTATAAATTATTTCGAGAAAGGGGGTTAATTGGGAAAAAAAGATAGAGTTTTACTTCTTTCTCATCATCATGAATGCCATTCCAATAATAACGAGCAATAGTACTCCAGCAACAACGCCAGTAACGGTATAGTCTGTTACTGTTACTGTGGATACTGATTCTTCAATCTTCGTTGTTGTGGTTGTCTCGGTTTTTGTCTGTGTGACGGTTTGGGTTTCAGTAACTGTGTCTGTCTTAGTGACTGTCTGCGTCTGAGTCTCAGTTATTGTCCCGGCTAATCCAGGTTCAAATAATCCGAGTAGTTTAACACCGCTAACCTTTGCAGGAATCTTGTTAGCTGTGTCGTAGCTCGTCAGCATAGCGTATTGCTGTTCAGGAGTTGGGGCTAAGATGTCAACTACTTTGGGCTGGACTCCGGCTAATATTGCCAGCGGGTCTCCACCACCTAACACCCATTCACCTGGGTCACCGGCCTGTACTGCTCTTATCTTTCCTTCTCCATATCCGTCGTAACTGGATACCGCTACGAAGACAACCCAGTTCCTAATGTTTTCAACATCCTCTAGTAGTGTCTTAGATATTTTAACCTCTATGGTGTTGGGCTCCGTGTCACTGAGGTAGACGTCGAATAAGTCGTTATTGTTATACTCGTCAGCCAGCTTGTCCATCTTAGCGTTGAAGAGTACTGATACCTCTCCATCCGGGTAGGGCGTGGAACCCCAGCCCGGTATGGCGATCACCGCGTAGTGCCATCCATGCCATATTTGTACTCCAAGACCTATGCTTGAGGTATTGATTGGCAATGCTTCAGAAGTTGTTGTGATATAGATTTGAACATTCTGGAGGCAGAATCCGTTTGGACCGTACCACGGGTTTCCGCCCAAGTTTTTCACTGTCGTCCTAAAGTATACGAAGTTGTCATCCATGTAGACTCCAAACTTTACCAGGTCGTATATGGAGGGCTGGAATACCGGGTTCGTCGGGTAGAGCAGAGTGCCAGTACCTTTATCATCTCCTTCCGGATCCGAGAACACTGCGATCGTTTCTAGTCTAACAACAGGATCATAGGTTTCAAGTATTCTTACGAACCATTTTATAAGGTTTGTCACAAAACGGGGGCCGTCGAGCTGTACCCCGTAGTATGTAGAGGCCCATGCCGGTTCATAGTCTCCGTATAACGACTCTCCAGCTACAACTATTAGGTTGTTCTTTTCCTGATGGTACTCGGCGGCGTATGCGACGAAGTTCCAGTCTCCTGAGCCATAGATTAATGGATCATAAAGGTAGGGGTTCGGGGGTTGGTTGTCACCTATGTATGATAGGTGATACCATGCTATTCTTATTAATCCTGGGAAGGTCTCGTTCACAGGGTCGCGATAGTTGCCCATTTCGTCCTGCCAGATCACTGCGGTCGGGCCATGCATAAGTATCGGATACTGCAACCCCTCGTCTAACATGCTGGTGAACAGCTCAGGTATATTGTCGGGCTCAACGAAAGCTGTCATACGGTAGTATGCGCCGCAGCAAACGGGTGAATCAACGCCCTTGTAAGTATAGTTCCTGCATGGGGTTGTAGTATAGGCTGCTCCGTGTTCCAGCCTCAGCTTAGCGCCTATGTATTCTAAGAGATTGTTAACTGCAGCGATACTGTTTGGCCCACCGCCGTAGTCGCTGTCGCCTGCCACGTACAGTACTTTGTCTCCTTTTGAAAGCCACTGCACGAGAGCGTCAAGTTCTTCTGGCGCAAGGCTTGCAGTAGGCTGCCCTATTAGGAGTATGTCGACGTCTGCGAGATTGGATTCTGAGAAGGGTTCTTGAATGATTTTCCAGTTGACAAACGTTATGTTCCCCATAATATAATTGAGATACTTGTTGCTCTCGCCGTGAGCAAGATCAACTGCGACCGTGACGGTTTGGCCCGGTTTCACGAGCGCGTTAGTGGTCAAAGGTATTGCAGATACTAATAGGAATGAGATGATTAGGATTATGAACGCGTTTTTCATACGTATTACACCCTTCAATAATTGTTAATATCACCATTGGTATATAAACTTGAAATGAAACGGCAGGTAGGGAAAAAATTATTTTCTGAGGAAGAAGACGTAAATCACTGCTACTATTATAATCAATACAACTATGATCAATCCAACCAGTGTATAGTCTCTTTCTTGTTGAGACGGTGGTTGTACCTCAGTCGTCGTAAAAGGCGATGTAGTGGTAGTTGTTTCTGTTATTGTAGTGCCTGTTGTGGTGGGAGTCCATGTTTCTGTGGTTGTAGTAGTTGTTGTGGTTGAAGGGCTTGTCGTCGGCTCCGTGGTGTTGGTAGGAGTCTCAGGCTCTACTACTATATCTGAAACGACAACAATAGGGTTAGCAGGGGGCTGAGCACCGTAGGGTATAAATGTTATGTTGAAGACCTTGACACGCGTTCTCCCATAATAGTCTGTGATAGTCGCATTGAGTAGCACTGACTTTGCAGTGGATGATACTATTGTAAACTGAAGGGTGTAGGAGATATTGTTCAATTTCTGGGTGAACGTATTGGGGGTTTGAGTATAAGTTAAGGAGGAAACGTTAGATCCGTCAACCAAGACGAATGAGGCGGATCGAATACCCCATTCAACATCTATTCCTCTTAGATACAGAGTGAAGGTCCTGTTTAAATACGGAGGTTTTGGAGTGTAAGAGCTGACTGTAATATCGGGCGGGTCATTGTCCGGCGCGTTGTAAAGTACTAGTTCAATACTATCCCCATATTTCACTTCTAGTTTAAGGGAGAGGTAGAGCAGGTTATTCCTCCAATACGTGTTTACTTCTAATCCGGGCAGGTTCTCTGGAATTACTTTATAGCTAACGCTTGAGCCATTCCATGGCAATACCCAGAAGAGTTCTCCCGAGACGTTCAACCATTCAAGATTATTGCTGAGTGAAATTGTGTAAGCATTGTTTGATAATGCTAAAGTGACTGGAAAGTAGGTCTTATTGGCCCAGCCCAGGTTGTTTGTTGGAGGATAGATTCCTATTGGGATACTGTTCAGTGCTAGGGGAGTTGAAGAGTTTTGAAAGCCAATGAATGTTGGAGGCTTTATAGGGAAGGAAATATCCCCGGTTTCAAGATTGAATTTGAAAAAGCCTATTGCGTCATAACTGGCGGTTCCGTGAGCAGTTGTAGTGAAAGTCATGAATAGGGTTGTAGTGTTTGTCCTAACACTGGTGTATTTCACGTAAAAGTCTCTGTGAACATGTCCTGAGAGAACGAAGGTAACGTTATAGTCTTCGATCAGCTTTAACACGTATCTGAGAGCTGTCATGTTATTGCTCCAGTAACTGCTAACCGGGGTCTGAACTCCTTGGGAGTAAGGTTTCAACGTTTCAGTGTCGTTATACCAAGTGTACAGCTCGCCTTGATAGTAGAACATTGGATGATGGACCAGTATGGCCTTATAAGGTATATAGCTGTAGTTGGACAGTACTTCTTCCAGGAAGACTATTTGCTCCCAGGTTGGGGTTCCGCCCTCAGCGCTGAATAATCCGACTACTAGGAGTTTGCTCCCTAGAATTCTATACCAATAGGAGGGGCCAAGATATTTTCTATAATTTGAGTCTGGCGCATCGTGGTTGCCGGGAACACCGAGGATAGGGTACCTGTACAATAGGGAGTATCTATAGGTTTGGGCTGCATAGTATTCCCCGGGTGAAGCTTGATCCGCTATATCTCCCAGCCAGAAGATGAGATCCGGGTTTAACACGCCGGCTAGTGTAAAGGCTGAAACCCTGTTTATGTCCCCTGTGAAAGTGTTTGGAGTACCTGTTATGAAGTGGAGATCGGTCATTACTGTTATTTTCAGCTCGCTAGGCCATTGCGAAATGACCCACACGCTTCTTTTAATCTGATATGTTTTTGTCTCTGATTCAATAATGAGATCATATAGCCCGTCTTCAACACCTATTGGGAGTGTAAAATTATACCGGTCTACGCCTGCCCGGTCTACCCCTAGCGAATAGTTGAGGAATACGAAATTATTGTTCGATAGCTTAACCGTGACAAGATAAGCTCGCGCTACCGATAACCCCGCATAACTCTGTGTCAATGTAAGTTGCATAACACTGCCTGGCTCCACTATTGCAGGTAGTGCTGGGCCTATCTCATTGAAAATGTTCTCTGTTACGTTGTAAACAATCCCGGGCAATGTCTCCGTGTTCTGCGCGATTAGTAAACTCATATTGAATATGAGGAAGAAGACTATCATGGCAACGCCTGTGAACAACAATGGCTTCCTATTCATCTCATCCACCAGGTTAATTTAACTCTAAAAAGACTTTAAATAATATTGGGGGCTTGACTGGTTTGAGCAATAGGAGAAGAGGCTTTTCCCATGAAAGAGATCTCGCCCAGAAGCTCTGGAACCATGGTTTTGCAGTAATCCGTTCACCAGCAAGCGGTTCTAAGGCAAAAAACATTCTTTACCCTGATATTGTAGCAATTTACCATGGGAAAGTACTAGCCATTGAAGCGAAGACTGTCAGGAAGGAGAGAACGATCTACTTGAAGGAACAGCAGGTTGAAAAGCTGGCTGAGTTTTCGAGGAGGGCTGGAGGCGAGGCGTTTATAGCTGTGAAAATTGTGGGAACGGGGGAATGGAGATTTGTCAGCTTGAATAGCTTGCGAGAAACAGGGGGTTTAAAAATCAATAAGGCACACCTCTCTAATTCTCTTAAACTAGAGGACGTTATTTCGATTGTGAAAGGTGTGAGAAAGCTTGACGAGTTTGCAGAGATGGAATGATTATTTTAATGTAAACTACTCATTTCACTATTGGGTGACTCTTTTCACCTTATACTCTAACGATAACTCCTTATCAAACCTAAAGTCAAATGAAACATCGACAGCAATCCTAGAGACCCCTAAATTTCTCATTCTTTCAACTATTTCGTCAATAAGTGTTGCAACTTCCGCGATGCTTGAAGCCTCGATAGCGGTTCCGAACGGGGTTACCTGGTACTTTATGCCTCGATTCTTGATTGTCTCAACCGCTTCTCTCACGTAGTCGCCTATGCTTGGACTTCCTGTGCCAATAGGGATAACGCGAATCACGGCCAACACTTTCAAGACTGAGCCACCTATTCTCAGAATATACTTCTAAAGGCTTAAGGATTTTCCCTGGGTAGGTTCTTAACCCACTCTACAATGTCTGTGACGATTTTCTCCCCGCCTGGTTCAAAGAATAAGTTGTGTCCAAGATCGGGGTATATTTTCAACTCTTTAGGGAATGAGGGTATTAATTGGTAGGCTTTTTTGCTCGCCTCCGGAGGTATGACATTGTCTTTTTCCCCATGAATAAGCAGGACGGGAGTATTAATTTCCCCTGCTATGGTCCAGAACATAGATGATGCTTTAATCAATTCGTCCACGAGCTTGACTGATACTTCACTCAGACTGTATTCTATGTCTTTTGCTTTTTGAAAACCCTCAGGTTTTTGCGGTAACCTTCTTTGTAAGGTGATCTTAGAATGCGGGGCAAGCCTTGACGCGAGGCTTAGAGCAAGTCTTCTAGCCGGGGTTAAGGGGATTTGGAGGGCCGGGGCTAGCGCGACAACTCCCTTGGCGATTCCTTTATAGATTGCCACTGTTAGAAGTGCTATCAGCCCGCCCATACTGTGTCCTAGCAATATTATTTCGTCACCTCCCACGCGCCACTTGGCATAATCGGAGAAGGCCTTCATATCCTCAATGTAGTTGTGAAAGTCCTCCACATATCCCTTTTCTCTATCGCTTGCCGTTCTCCCATGTCCCCTTTGATCGTGCATGCAGAATCCAAATCCGTGCCTAGCAAATTCTTCAGCAACACTAATGTAGATTCCACTGTGCGCCCCTAATCCGTGTGAACCTATTATCAAAGTGTTAAAAGCTTTCTCCGGGGTTACGCACCGATAAAACACTCTTACGCCTGTTTCAAGTAGCGCATACTCTTCCATAATCTTCATAACTATCCCTGAAAAATACGTTCAAGATATACTAACAAAGACATTGATATTAAATATCTTAAACTTAAGAAATGTGTTCGAGAAGCTGGTATTCGAGAACACTGGGAATGCTTCTCTCAGCCACCACTTCACGCATCTTTAACTCCACATATTTTTCTATAAATGACCTAGTGAACACTGGTTTCAAATACTCGTGATCAGACAATAATTCTTCCAGAGCTTCCTTCAGCGAAAATGGCAGTGTTTCAATATTCACAGGTAAATGCTTCTCGTGCAGATTCAACTCAACCCCGTCTCCAGGGTCTATTTTCTTTCTCAGCCCATCCAATCCAGCTAGGACAATTGCGGATATTCCGAGATAAGGGTTCATTGAAGCATCAGGATTACGGATCTCAATGCTTTCGCCATTCCTCGGTACACGCACCATGGTAGTTCGGTTTCCATAACCCCATGCTATGTGAACTGGTGCCTCGAAGCCTGGGGACAGTCTCTTATAGCTGTTTAATGATGGATTTGTAAAGGCTACTAGGCTTCTAGCATGCTGCAGTATTCCCCCTATGAAATATCTCCCCTCCTGAGACAGGCCTTCATCTTCGAATAAAATATTTCGAGCACCTACCCACAAGCTCAGGTGAAGGTGCAGACCGTTTCCGTAGTCATCAGGAAACGGCTTCGGCATAAATACAGCGGTTAATTTCTTCGCCCTCGAGATCTCGCGAACCGTCTTTATAGATAAGATCACGTTATCGCACGCCTCTAGAAGAGAAGTGGGATGGAATGAGATTTCATATTGGTTTAAAACCCCGTTTTCTCTGTGGATTTTAAACGGAACTATGCCTGCCTGCGTGAGTGTAGTGGTAGTCTCTCTAAGAACTTCATACACCCTGGAGTTGATCGAGGTGAAATATTTTCCGACTCCTTGCCTCGTTAAACTCGTATTGTCCAAAGGTTGAACGTGCAGTAGCTGTTTCCTTGAGTCGAAGTAGTGTCTTATCTTCTCAAGTATGAAGAACTCTAGTTCAAACCCTACAAGCGCTTCTAATCCCTGCTCAGACAGGTATCTCTGGGATTCCTCAGCCTTAAGCCGTGTATCTAAACTGTGCCTCTCACCATCGGACTGGTAGAGCGCGCCGATAGTCAATAACCCGTTACCATACCTTCTTAAATCAACTAATTTCCCTGATGCTGGCTTGAGAATCAAGTCCCCTTTTTCAACGCTACAATAGCCGGGGAGGCTGGACCCGTCAACACCTGCCTTGAGTCCGTAAATACTTTCAGGTTTATTGTGGAGAAATATTTCAACTTCTCTATATACTCCCGAGATATCGGGGAATAATATCTTAATCTTTTCTTGCTCCATGTTTCCACATTCAGTGCTTCAACATTTGAAATGGTTTAAAAAATTTTAAAAGTAAAATTATAAAATTTTCATAATTTAATATCATGAAAATGAGAGGTTTTACAATGATCACAGATGAGTTAGATAAAAGAATATTGGAGTTTTTACGAGAGGATTCAAGGGTAAGCTTAAAAGTGATAGCTGAGAATACTGGAAAGCCTGTATCCACTATCCATGAACGAATAAAGAAGCTGGTCAAGAATGGGATTCTAAGGAAATTCACAATTCTGATAGACTATGGGAAAATGGGTTATGGGATAAAGGTTTTAATACTGATAAACGTGGATGGAAAACACATAATCGATGTTGAAAACTATGTTTCACAACATCCTAACGTTCAAGCGGTGTACGATATTACAGGAGAATTTGATGTAGCAGTCTTAGCCGCTTTTAAATCAATGAGCGAGCTAGACAAGTTTGTGAAGTGGCTTTTGCAAAACCCGTTCATCAGGCAAACCAGAACCAGTATCGTTTTCAGGGTTGTCAAGGAAACGATTCACCTACCTTTAACCGATTAACCAGTCAACATTGCCATTCCCGCCTCACAGCTTAAACTCATCATCCGAAAAGGTTTAGCAAGGATTCCAAACCCTTTTTTTTAAAAACTGACTGGGTTAAACTCTATCCGTTCTCTAGGCTTTAAAACATCCACTACACAGTGCTTAATCTCGCCTGATCCGGATATTTTATAAAAATGTTCACAGGACGGTTACCAATCTCCTTGAGTAAGATAGCTAGGCCTACTATTCTCTTCCCGACCCCTGTCCCGACATCGGATGTAGTATTATCGAAAATGCCTCGTAATAGAGCTTCCTTTATGACTTCTGCAACGTCTTCCACGGGGATGAAAACCCTGTCTCCGAACCATCGCCAAAGATTCGAAGGTTTTTGCCTTCGGCAATATTAGTGAGAAGTTTTGACATAACCCTGTATAGCTAGGTTTTCGACTTAGACCCTACACGTTGAACACTCTCAAGGATACTGTTTGAGCCCGTAAATCTTCGAGTAGTAATGTTGGACTTGCTAACCGATAGGCTTTCTTAACCCATAAGGCGATAAAGGTTAACGGGATCGGTTTCACTAATCGGTGTTTCAACAGGCTCGCCGTATATTGCATCCGAATTCAAGCATATTAATTGTATTCCTCTCTTAGCAAACTCACACCCTACTCTTACAGAACCCATATTGTTCACATTAGAGTACTCGATAGGTTTTTGAATACTTTTAAGATGTTAGATTTACCACTATGAAGTAGTGTGGGAAAGAGTTCAAGAATGGGCAAGCCTAAAGCTTTGCGTTTTAAATTAAATTTTCAACAAAAACCTCTATTAGCATAGGTTTTTAAAAGATTGAAAAACTTAAGATTAATCGGTTATATATCATGGACTTGAAGGCTTTGAGTTCTGAAATATCTAAAATAGTGGAGCAGGTTAAATCCTCGGTTGTAACCGTATCAACTCTCGTGGAACATCCTCTGAGCATTTTCGGGTATGAGCCTGTTAAAGGCTTTGGCTCAGGATTCGTGGTTTCGAAAGGCTATGTCGTAACCAATGCTCATGTAATCAAGGGTGCAACCAGGGTTACTGTGAGCTTTGTAGACGGATATGCTAGCAGAGCAGGGATTGTGGCAACCGACCCTACCAGGGATTTAGCCCTTCTCGAAACAGAAGAATATGGTTCTCCTATGAAACTGGGCGATTCCAGCAAGCTTAAGGTTGGCGAAATAGTGTTGGCAGTTGGGTCACCATTAGGGTTGTTTCAACATACTGTTACGATGGGTGTTGTAAGCGCTACCGGAAGAACCATTGTGGGGGAGAACATAGTCTTAGAGGATTTAATACAAACAGATGCAGCCATAAACCCTGGCAACAGCGGAGGCCCCTTAATAAATCTTGAAGGTGAAGCCGTTGGCGTAACAACAGCCATAATACCATTCGCTCAAGGCATAGGTTTCGCCATACCTATAAATACCGTGAAAAGATTCCTCGGGATGATTGAAAAATATGGAAAACCGTTAAGAGCTTGGATAGGGGTCTACGTGGCCCCTCTAAACCCCACGATAGCATCCGTTTACAACATCCCTGTCAAGCAGGGGCTCCTAGTCGTTAAAAGCATACCGGGGACACCGGCTTATAGGAGAGGGATCAGGGAGGGCGACGTGATACTTCAAGCAAACCACACCCCGGTCACTAAGACCAGTGATTTGAAGGAAATAATTGAAGACAGTGTTGAAAAAGGCTTTGTAAATCTTTTGATTCAACGAGGTTTCAACACGTATTCTCTTGATGTAGAAATAATTGTCCAGCCTTTAGACTAAATAATTATTTTTGATCGCCATTAAAATCCACTACATCTATGTAGTTACTTTAATTTATGCATTTATGTAAGAATATTGTCAATGTTTCACCGGTATAATCCTGTTTTTTAAATTGATCTGTTAAATAATATTTTTAATCCATATTCATACATACTGTAAAAACGACTATGTACAATAGGGGTGGATATATGAGTAGTGAAGTAGTATTCCAGATAAAACTGGGTAAAAGACCAATACTGTTGCTTATGGCTGCAATTGTGGGGTTGATCGTAGGGGTAATTGTTGGAGAGCCTGTTAAGAACATAGCAATACTGGGAGAAATCTACATTGCCTTGCTAAAATTCATTGTAGGCCCCTTAGTATTCCTCTGCATCGCATGGGCTGTTATGAGCATGGGGGACCTAGTTAAACTAGGCAAGATATTCATGGGGTTCCTACCATACTGGGTCTTCATGGGATTAGCTTCGGTTGGCACAGCGTTCGCCATAGGCTCTATGTTGAAACCAGGTGCAGGGGTTCAACTACCCGGAGGACAGCAAGTTACACCTGTATCACTCACATTCGCAGACTATCTGAGAAACATTGTTCCATCCAACTTCGTAGAAATGTTTCTAAATCTTAAAATGCTACAGATAATATTCACAGCCATACTTGTAGGCATAGCGGTTGGATTGATTGGAAGGTCTACGCCCCCAATCAAAGACTTCTTGTCAAAATTGTTCGAGTCACTGCTAGCGGTAGTTTATAAACTATTAGACTTCATTCTGTGGTATGGACCGATAGGTGTCTTCGCACTAATGGCTAATGTGGCCGCTGTAGTAGGTGTTATCGCTGTGGGGGCGTTCGCCAAACTCGTATTAGCCTTCTACTTAAGCGGGTTAATTGTTCTCTTCATAGTTCAACCTTTAATAATGGTGCTTGTTGCTAGGCTAAACCCGCTTAGGTTCTGGAAGAAATACTTCCCTGCCATGATAACCGCATTCTCCACGGCAAGCAGTAATGCAACGCTCCCTGTAACGATAAACTCGGCCATAGAAGCAGGAGTTTCAAAAGAAGTAGCCACGGTAATATTGCCTGTTGCCGCGACAATTAACATGCAAGGTGCTTGCGCAACTATAACACTCTTCACGCTATTCGCTTTCCAAGCCTTGGGAATACCGTTAGGGTTTGGAGAAGTATTAACCCTGGTCGTCCTAGGTTTTCTCGGGGCAACAGCCGCTGCCGGAGTCCCCGGTGGAGCAGCTATCGTCGCAGTAGCCACAGCCGCAGCGCTTGGCATCCCTGTTGAAGCCGCTGGCTGGATGGTTGGCGTCCACCCTGCCGTAGACCCGTTTGAAACAATGTTAAATGTGATAGGAGACCCGCTAGGCGCCACAATAGTTTCAAAGTATGTGACAAAAGACTTTGACGAGGAGAAATGGAAAAAATAGTTTTTTCCTTTTTACCTTATAAACATCTTAACCTTCACAATAATTGTAATTCAAGCGCGATTAAATTTTACTTTTTCTTTTCCTCCTTCTTCTTTTTCTCTTCCTTCTTTGGTGGTTGCTGGCTCATTCACACCACCCCTTAACGGGGTCATGTATTAATTATAAGGGTCAAACTTATAAAAACTTATAATAGAATTTTTTGTATATTGAAAGCCGCCTAAAACTTAATTATGAATTTACCATTTAAAATTGAAAAGCGAAACCTTATATGTGTGCACCTACTCATATATTTTGTGCACTGGTGGTTAAAATGGCATGCTTTATCGCGCCGTTAACAATGGGCATAGTGGTTAAAATAATTGAGAAAATATTCAAAACAACCGGAGAAAAATTAAAACTTAACATCCTCTCCAACATGTTGCTTGGAGGAAGCTTGACTTTAATGGCTGAGCATGCCTGGCACGGTGAAATAACAGTATATCCCCCATTCTTAACAGCAGCATCCAGCCCTGCAAATATGGCTGTAGCTATCGGCGAAATCTTTACTATTGGATTATTGATGACGTTAGGCGTTACTAGTTTATGGGCCGGAGGATTACTACTGTACATGAAGAGTTTAGAAATAAGCAGGAAAACAGAATTGAAAACCGCTGTGCCCCTCTCTCGCTAAAAGTCTTAATAAGTTTACAATTAGGTGAGAAGGATTGTATGTGATAATTTTAGGAATAACCGCTGTTTTCTCCACTATCCTATGGTATAAGAACTTTGAGAACGACGAACTACTATTTAAAAATCTAGCACTTGTATCATGGGCTGCGACAATTATGTTTTTCATAGACAAGATATATGCTTCAATACTGGAGGGGGAGGAATTCATAAATATTTCAGCAGAGTCGATCGCATTAGGGTTTTTACTATTGTTCACTGTTTTAACAATCTGGATGGCGTCTGTCATATGGGTGGATCCAAGGAGGGTTTTCAAGAGAAGATAATTTTTCAACATGATTTTTTAACTTGATGAATCATTCTATTAAATGGTGGGATATTTGGAGAATATTAATCAAGCCGGATTATTTAAAGCCATGAGCCTCAAGGAGAAGGAGTACTCAGAAAAGCTACTGTCCACGGTTGAAAAATTTAAGCACCCTGTGCTCGCAGCTGTCTTCTCCGCAGTTGGATTGGATTCTTTAAAACATTCTAGACTCTACGAATCATTGGCAAGACTGGCGGAGTCCGAGTCGCCATTTCTTACCGAGTCAGAGTTTAATGAGATTGAGAAGTCTATTGAGGAGCATATAAAAGTTGAAGCCGAAATGGTGCGTTTAACCAAGGAATTGTTGGATAAGGCAAGTGATCCAAGGATGAAACTCATTCTCGAAGCTATATATAAGGATGAATTAATACACCATCAATTACTAGTTTCTATCAAAGATAAGCTGGCGAAAAAGGAGACTTTCACAGAGGAAACATTGTGGGATGCTGTTTGGAAGGAGAGCCCGTGGCATGGAACACCTGGTGGATAATTAGTTTTAAAATTTTTCGAAGTATTAATGAACGGTTTAAACTATATTTGTAATAATAAACTATATTAGTTCTAGAGAAGTTAAATATTATTGGGATCTTAATGTCGGTTCCTGCGATCATTCTCAGAAGATTATATGTTAAAAAAAGCCTGAAAAATACTGAGACAGGTTTTCAATTTACCCTTAAAAACGTACTAGCGGACGCTACTTTGTCTAAACCATTAGAAATAAGCGTTGACGATAAACCGATCCCCATAGACAAGGTCACGCTAGAAACAGATTCTGGAACAATCTCGAATAGAGATATTACTGAGGCCAACCCCGCGTATTTCACACTGAATACTCACGTAGTAGTAAGGGTTGAGGGGGTTAGGCTCGGGCCAGGCGAGCATAAAATCCTATTGTCCGCAGTAAGTAAGGAATACGGTCCAATAAAGTTCGATGTAAAAGACGTTGTGAGCTAATGCAAAGCCGAATAAATCCTTTCCCAGGGTGATTCCATGTATAAATTCCCTAAGGAGTTTATGATTGGGTTTAGCGAATCCGGTTTCCAGTTCGAGATGGGGTATCCAGGATTCGAAGATCCTAATACAGATTGGTGGATATGGGTTCACGACCAGGATAATATAATGTCAGGAATAGTGAGCGGGCATTTACCCGAGAACGGTCCTGGCTACTTGGCGCTTTATAAAAAGGACCATGATATCGCGGACAGGTTGGGTGCAAATACTTTACGCATAGGAATTGAGTGGAGCAGAATCTTCCCTAAGCCGACCAGGGATATTCCTGTGACTGTTGAAAAAGACGAAGAAGGAGTCATAGTAGGTATTGATATCAGTGAAACAGCTTTCAACCAGCTAAGGGAGAAAGCAAACAGGATGCAGGTCGAAAAATATAAGGAATTGCTCAAAGACTGGGTTGCGAGAGGAAAAAAGCTTATCATCAATCTCAATCATTTCACACTACCATCATGGATTCATGATCCAATACAAGTAAGAATTCGAGGAGTTGACTCAGCGCCCTCGGGATGGCTTAGCGATGAAACAATAGTGGAGTTTGCAAAGTATGCGTTCTACATTGTAAGGGAGCTGGAGGAATATGCTGATGCCTGGAGCACTCTAAACGAGCCCAACGCTGTAGCAACAGCTGGATACTTAAACACGAAGTCTGGGTTCCCCCCAGGCATACCAAGCCTTGAATACACTCTACGTGCCCTCAGAAACCAGGCTGTAGCACACGCTAGAGCGTACGATCTAATTAAACAAGTCTCAAAGAAGCCCGTGGGAATCATATACAATTTCATGTGGTTTGAGCCCTTTAACCCCGAGAACAGTGAAGATGTTAAAGCCGCTTTTACAGCCTCCCACATGTATAATCACGCTTTCATTGAAACATTGATTCATGGCGAGAGCCTCCTAGCAACATCAGAAAGCTTGAAGAAGAAGTTAGACTGGATAGGAGTAAACTATTATACCAGAATGGTGGTAGCGGGGGAGAAAAAAGGGCAGGGATGGAGGTATATCCCTGGTTACGGATTCCTGTGCACGCCCGGGGGTACAAGTA